>ERZ839741.1326-NODE-1326-length-26804-cov-5.267599_pt1 | contig 26804 bp, 13 predicted proteins | sample MGYA00519880_ERZ839741 | MGnify/ENA primary metagenome ERZ839741 (study PRJEB31850, sample SAMEA3708851) | human gut metagenome | biome: human gut; feature: human-associated habitat; material: faeces | place: China | collected 2014 ...
ACTTCGTAGGCGCTCAGAGGGATGTAGTACCCAAAGGGCACAAAATAACTGGCAATGGGCGGCATAAAGGCAGAGAACAACCCGACCAGCGCCCCCACAATACCTACGCAGAGCGCCGGAAGGGGATTGCCGACCCACAGCATCAGCAGAAACTCGCCGAAGAAAAGCATACAATCCACGGCCAGTGTGCAGACGAACAGATAGGCCAGCTGCCCCGCAGGAAAGACCTCGGTGTAGCCGTGGACGCGCCCCAGTACCGGCACGCAGACCAGCTCCAACACCGTGACCAGCAGCACCTCCGACACGCCAAAGACTGCCTTGCCTGCAAACAGGCTGCGGCGGCTCTGCAAAGTGTAGAGCAGCTTGGGGGTATTGCCCTTTATCTCCATATCCCACAGCCGGGAGGCCAGTACGGCCATCATCACCGGCATCAGAATCGCCTCGATGACCGGCAGGCTGTAGAGCAGGGCACTGTAGCCGTTGGCCAGCTCATCCGGGGCTGCCGGAGCAAGGCCGCCCACCCACAGCACGACAATGCCGGGAATCAGCAGGCAGAGGGCAAGGTCGTGCCGGCGGCGGGCCTTTTGCAGCTCCGTAAAAAAGGCTGTCATGTTACGCCACCTCCCCGCTGCTTTGGGTCAGGCTGAGGAAGATGTCCTCAAGGCTCTTGGTCTGTGCAGTCAGCCCAATGACACCGGCACCGCTTTCGGCAAGGGTGCGGATCAGCGCGGCCAGTGCTTCATCCCGCAGCGGGGGAAGCTGCAGCGTGTCCGGCTGGTCGGTCAGCCTAGCGGCCGTCACCCCCTGCTGCTGCAACACGGCAAGAGCCTTGGGGACTGTCAGCACCCGCAGCAGCGTGCCGCCCCGGCTGTGCTTTTGCAGCTGCTGCAGCGAACCCTCGAACAGCAGCTTGCCGTGACTCAGGATGCCGACCTGATCCACCATCTGCTCGATCTCGCCCAGCAGGTGGCTGGAGATCAGCACGGTGGCTCCGGTGGTCTGCGGCATGGAAGCAATCAGACTGCGCATCTCCTGAATACCCGCCGGGTCCAGACCGTTGGTGGGTTCATCTAAAATCAGCAGTTTGGGGCTGCCCAACAGGGCCATAGCGATGCCGAGGCGCTGCTTCATGCCCAGGGAATACTGCCCTACCTTCCGGTCAGCGTCCTTAGTCAGGTGTACGATGTCCAGCACCCGGCGGGTATCCCTGCGGTCAACGCCCTTCAGATCGGCAACGATGGCCAGATTTTCCCGCGCAGTCAGGTGCAGGTAGCCGGAGGGCGATTCGATCAGGCTGCCGGTCTGCCGCAGCAGCGGAATACGGCTTTTCTCATTCATGGGCTGCCCCAGCAGCGCCACGCTGCCGCCGGTGGGATGCACAAGGCCCAGCAGCATCTTCATTGTGGTGGATTTTCCCGCCCCGTTGGGGCCTAAAAAGCCATAGACGCAGCCCTCCGGGACGCACAGATCAAGATGATCCACTACAAGACGGCCGTGATAGCTTTTGCAAAGGGCATGGGTCTCAATCACAGGTTTCATACAAGGTTCTCCTTTCACATTCACGATCCTTTCGGAATGCTGCCAGAATACACCCGTCATCTTAATCCTGCCGGAAGGATAGCTTAATTTGCGCTTAAATTTACGGGCGTTCTCTTTTGCGGCGCAAAAATTGTGGTATAGTAGGGAGGGAAAAGGAGGAAACGCCTTGTGAACACCATTTATGATGCGAAAATCCTGATTGTGGATGACAACGCCGATCTGCTGGCACTGCTGTGTGAGCAGCTGCGCGGCGCAGGCTATGGGAAGATCCGCACAGCACAAAGCTGCGGGGGCGCACGCGCCGCTTTTGCGGCCGGGCAGCCGGAGCTGATGATCTTGGACATCAACCTGCCGGACGGGGACGGGTTTTCTTTATTCCGTGCGCTGCGGGCCAAAGCGGATGTGCCGGCGTTATTTCTATCCGCGCGGGATGCGGATGCAGACCGGCTGTTCGGGCTGGGGCTGGGGGCGGACGATTACCTGACAAAGCCCTTTTTGATGCAGGAGCTGTTGCTGCGGGTGCAGCATATTCTGCAGCGGGCTTACCGGGCGGAATTGTCAGCGGCAAAACCAACGGTATTGCAGCTTGGGCCGCGCAGTGTAGACCTGAACGATGCCGTTGTCAGCCTGCCTGACGGAAAAACATTGGCGCTGACGGCTACCGAGCTGGCCCTGCTGCGCAAGCTGGCAGAAAACCGGGGGCATATCGTGACCTATGATGCCATCTGCGATGCTGTCTGGGGTGCGGATTATTATGGCTATGAGAACAGTCTGGGCGTACACATCCGGCATCTGCGGGAAAAGCTGGAAACCGAGCCCGGTGCGCCGCGGTTCCTGCGCACGGTGCGGGGCATCGGCTATAAACTGACAAAGGAGGAAGAGCCTTGAAAACCTTTGCGCGGCTGATCCGGCGGTATGTGCTGGCCGCTGTGGGCGTTGTGCTTTTGCTGCTGTTTTCCGGCGTTGCCCTGCTGGGGTGGCTGGGCTGGCAGGAGGGCCGCCGTCTGCCGCAGCGGGAATACGCCTCCAGCGAAATTGCAGATGCTATAGTGGAAACGGCAGACGGACTGGCGCTGGGGGCAGCGCACACGCCGCAGGAATGGATGGACGGCTATGCATGGGCCATGGTGCTGGATGATGCCGGCGCTGTCCGGTGGAGCTACGCGCTGCCGGAGGAACTGGACCACACCTATACGCCCGGCGAAATTGCCCGGTTTGCCCGCTGGTATCTGGCGGATTACCCGGTGTTCTGCTGGGAAGAACCCTACGGTCTGTTCGTTATAGGTCTGCCCAAGGGGAGCCTTTGGCGGTACAGCATGTACAGCTCGCCGGAGCTTGTGCTGAATATGGCCGGAATCCTCCCGGCGGCAGCGCTGGGATTGCTGCTGCTGGGTCTGGCGTTTTGCCTTTGGCTGAGTTGGCGGGGGGCAAAGCGGCTGGAGACCGTGGCAAACGGTCTGGATGCGCTGGCACAGGGGCAGAGCGTTCAGCTGCCTACCGATGGCTTTGCAGGGGAACTGGCGGAAAAGCTGAACCGGACCGGCGCCCAGCTGCAGGCCAAAAACGAGATGCTCGCCCGGCGGGACAATGCCCGCACCCAATGGATCGCAGGGGTTAGCCACGATGTGCGCACCCCGCTAGCCCTGATCATGGGCTGGGCGGAGCAGCTGGAGCAGGACGCAGAAACGCCGGCGGCCTCCCGGCGGAAGGCGACCGGCATACGAACCCAGTGCGAAAAGCTCCGCACCCTCATAGATGATCTGAACCTGACCAGCAAGTTGGAATACGGCGCACAGCCGCTGCGCAGAAAGAGCCTCCGGGCGGGGCCGCTGTTCCGCGCGTTGGTGGCGCAATTTTGCGAGAACGCGCAGGGAAAAAAGTGTGAGATTGAGCTGGAGCAATCAGAGCAGAGCGAGCAGGCAATGCTTTGCGCAGACCGCGCCCTGCTGGAACGATTGCTTGAGAATCTATTGAACAACAGCATCCGCCACAATCCCGGCCGGGTGAGCATCACCGTGCGCACCGAAGCGGCGGGGGGCTGCTTTTGCCTGACAGTGGCCGATGACGGCTGCGGCTACCCACCTGCTGTGCTGGCGGCTATGAATGCCCCCGAGCCCTGCGAAAATGCTCCGCACATCCTTGGCCTGCATGTGGTAGAGCAGATCGCCATCGCGCACGGCGGAAAAGCAGAATTTGCGCAGAATATCCCGCAGGGCGCAAAGGCGGTCATCAGCCTGCCGATGGAGTGAAAAGCTTGGATAGCGCTGCAAAATACAAACGCTTCCGGCAGCTTATGTTGAAGCACAAACATAAGCTGCCGGGGGCGTTACTTTATGGGCTTCCGCTTATTCCTTTGCCGCCGGAATGCGGAGCTGGGCGCGGTATTCGGTCGGGGTGATGCCGTAGAGAGCGCGGAAACTCTTTACAAAGCTGCTGTAATTTGTAAAGCCGCTGGCGGAGCAGGCGTCCAGCACACTCATGCCGGCGGCAAGGGCATTGCGGCAGTGCTGCATCCGCAGGTTGGTCAGATAGCCGTGGACGCTCTCGAGGGTGTATTCCTTGAACACGCGGGAAAGATGCTCCCGGCTGGTGTAGGTGTAGCGCGCCAGCTGTGCAACATTCAGCTGGGGGTCTGTGTAGTTCGCCTGCAGGTAGGCAACCGCCTTGGCAACCAGCAGGCTTGTGGCGGAGGGCGGCGGCGCGGCGCGGCGGCCGTGGATCACATGGCAGAACAGCAAAATCAGCTCGGTCACCTCACAGCACTGGACCGCCGAACGGATCGGCTCATCCAGATAGACGGTCTGTGCCATTCGCTCCAGCAGACCGCGGAAATCCCACCGTATGACCGAGTCGGCGTCAAGTATGACAGGCTCGCCCTGCCATAAATGGTCGGTCAGCCCGCTCTGCACCCATGCGCGGTCCCAGATGCCGGGCGCGATCTGCACGACAAGCCGTTCAGAGGTGTCCGCCGTGATGTTGAACTTGCCGGAATGGAACATCTCCCCGGGAAAGAGGATCAGCTCCCCCAAGTGCAGGTCGTAGACGCTGCCACCGATGGAATACCGCACACTGCTGCCCGATACCGGCAGGATCAGCTCATAGTAGGGGTGCGAGTGTACGACCGACTGGCTGTTGAGCTGGTTGGTGTACCATGCTACCGCGACATCGCCGCCCTGCAAGGCTGAGCTGGCCTTCTCCTGCGTGAGAAGAGAATCTACATAGTGCGGTACTTTTTGTATGATCATGGCGCAGGCCTCCCCACAAATTTTGTCCTTAAGGCGATTATATCACATTTTGCGATATTTGCGCTACAAAAAGCAGAGAAATTTGGCCGCATATTTGATATTATAATGACGAAATAAGGCAACAGTAGCAATTATCACAAAAACAATCGCGTAAATTTGTGAGGATTGCACAAATCATGCTGAAACAAACGCTTTTTCCACTTGACCAACGCAAAAGAAGAAAGGGGAAAATCTATGAAAGTGTGCTACACCGGCGGTGCTGTCAAGGACTGCGGCAGTTACTATTCCGTTGCAACCAACGCTGTGGAGTTGCGCATCTGGTTTTTGACCGATGACATCCTGCGCATCCGCGCCGGCTTTGACGGCGACTGGGACGAGGCCTCCTACAGTCTGACGATGACCGCATGGGAGTCCCGCACCGATGCCCTGATGCAGGGCTGCCGCAAGCGCGTAGAGCCTGCTGCCGCCGTTTTGACCGATGGCGAAAAGCAGGCTGTGATTCAGGGCGAGCGCCTGAAGGTCGTGATCGAGAAGGAACCCTTCCGCATCATGGTCTACGACAAGGACGGCAGCCTGCTGCACGCCGACATTCCTGACCTTGCCTACCGCGAGGACAGCAACCGCCGCCGCATCCATGCCAGCCAGATCGAGGCCGATGACTGCTTCTACGGCTTCGGTGAGAAGTCCGGCGAGATCAACAAGGCCGAGAAATACATGAATATGGCCCCCGGCGATGCGATGGGCTACAACGCCAAGGAGACCGACTCTCTCTACAAGCACATTCCTTTTTATATCCGGCTGAACCGCGGCACAAAACAGGCGGTCGGTTACTTCTACCACAACACGGCCGAGTGTGATTTCAACATGGGGCGCGAGAAGCGCAACTACTGGCATCGCTACTCGTCCTACCGCACCGATGCGGGCGATATTGATCTGTTCCTGATCGCAGGTCCGTCCATCCGTGAGATCATCGAGCGCTACACCGACCTGACCGGCAAGAGCGTCATGCTGCCGAAGGCTGCACTCGGCTACCTCGGCAGTTCGATGTATTACCCCGAACTGCCCGAGAACAGCGATGACGCGGTGCTGGATTTCATCGACACCACCCGCGAGGAGGGCATCCCTGCCGACGGCTTCCAGCTGTCCAGCGGCTACTGCGCAGTCGAGACGGCCGAGGGCATCAAGCGCTGCACCTTCACATGGAACCACAAGCGCTTCAAGGACCCGGCAGACTGGTTCGCCCAGATGGAAAAGCGCGGCATCGTCGTCTCGCCCAACATCAAGCCCGGTATGCTGCTGGTTCACCCGCTGCTGAACGAGATGAAGGAGAAGGGCATGTTCCTGCCCGCCTCCGACGACAATGCAGGTCTTGACGGTCTGGCTGTCGGTACATGGTGGGGCGGCCCCGGCCTCTTTGTAGATTACACGAAGGAATCCACCCGCCTGCACTGGAAGCAGTACATCAAGGACGCGCTGCTCAAGTACGGCTGCCGCTCCATCTGGAACGACAACTGCGAGTATGATTCCCTTGTTGATAAGGACGCCAAGGTCTATTTTGAGGGTAAGGGCAGCACGATCGGCACGATGAAGCCGGTCATGAGCAACCTGATGTGCCAGCTTTCCAATGAGGCCATCGAGGAATATGACCCCGACTGCCGTCCCTTCTCTGTCTGCCGTTCCGGTCACGCCGGTATCCAGCGGTATGCACAGGTCTGGGCCGGCGACAACCTGACCTGCTGGGATACCCTGAAATACAACATTGCCACGATTTTGGGCATGGCGCTCTGCGGCGTTTCCAACCACGGCTGCGACATCGGCGGCTTCTTCGGCCCCGCGCCGGAGGGTGAGCTGTTTGTGCGCTGGGTGCAGAACGGCATCTTCCAGCCGCGCTTCTCCATCCATTCGACCAACACCGACAACACCGTTACCGAGCCTTGGATGTACAGCGACAAAAAGCAGTACATCAAGGAGGCCATCGACTTCCGCTACAAGCTCAGCCCGACGCTCTACTCGTTGATGGAGCGCGCGCATGAGAACGGTCTGCCCATCTGGCAGCCCACCTTCGCGGTGTTCCAGAATGACCCCGCAACCTACGATGAGGGTGTCGATTTCATGTTCGGCGATTCTTTGCTGGTGGCCAATGTTGTCGAGAAGGGCCAGACCGTCCGCCCGGTCTACCTGCCCAAGACCGAAAACGAGAACGAGCGGTTCTACGACTTCTACACCCGCGAGGAATACGCCCCCGGCCAGACCGTTGAGGTGCCGGTCGACATTGCCAGCATTCCGCTGTTTGTGCGCAGCGGTGCCATCATCCCGATGAGCGGCAACGCCCTGCATAACCTGATGACCGAAAAGACCACGGCGCTGGACATCCTGATGGCCCCCGATGTAGATTCCGAGTTCACGCTGTATGAGGATGACGGCCGCACGAACGACTATCGCAACGGCGCTTACCTCAAGACGAAGATCGCTGTCAAGGCGGGCGTCAAAACGGTCGTGACCTTTGCGAATGAGGGCAATTACGAAACGGCTGTCGAGAGCATGTACCTTGACATGATCCACCGCGAGAAGTCCCCGTTCTATGTGCAGGTGGACGGCAAAGAGCTGCCGCACTTCCTGCACCGCCGCAAGTTTGAGCAGGCCGAGAGCGGCTGGTACTACAGCCAGCGCCTCAAGAGTGTGCAGATCAAGTACCCCAACCCCAAGCAGGATCACGAGGTGCTCGTATCCTTCGAGCAGTTTGATTTGATTGGAATGTAAGGGGGAGGCGGCGGTGAGGAATCCCTCCGCCCTCGCTTCGCTCGGCCACCTCCCTTTGACAAGGGAGGCTTTAAAGGCCCCCTTGTCAAAGGGGGCTGTCCGCAAAGCGGACTGGGGGATTCCCCGCCGCACCTGCCCGCAATGACCACATATATCAGAAGGAGAGATACCATGTTCAAAAAAATCGCAGCTTTGGGTGCTGCGGCTGTGCTGGGGATCGGTCTGCTGACCGGCTGCGGCGCATCCGCCTCCACGGCCGATGCAGGCTACAGCGCACAGAATCCGCTGGTTCTTACGCTGGCCCACGGCCTGTCGGAGACCCACACCGTCCATATCGCCATGACCCAGTTTGCGGAGGAGGTCAACGAAAAGACCGATGGCCGCATTCAGGTCAAGATCTTCCCCAACGGCCAGCTTGGCAGCGAGAACGAGAACCTTGAGCAGCTGCAGGCGGGTGTTATCGCCATGACGAAGGTCTCCGCCCCCGGCCTTGCCACCTACAACGAGGCCTACAACGCCTTCGGCCTGCCCTACATTTTTAATGACACGGAGGATTTCTACCATGTCATGGACTCGCAGGAGATGCAGGACTTCTTCCTCTCGACCGGTGAGGACGGCTTTGTCACGCTGACCTACTACACCTCCGGCGCACGCTCCTTCTACACGAAGGATAAGGCCATCCGCACCCCGGCAGACCTCAAGGGCCTGAAGATCCGCGTGCAGGATATGAAGAGCCAGACCGATATGATGAGCTACCTCGGCGGTATCCCCGTTGCCATGTCCTACGGCGATGTCTATACCTCGCTGCAGACCGGCATCATCGACGGCACCGAGAACAACGAGACGGCCCTGACCACCGGCAAGCACGGTGAGGTCTGCAAGGTCTACTCGGTCGATCAGCATGCTATGATTCCCGATGTGCTGATCATGAGCGAAAAGGTCTGGAAGACCATCAGCCCGGAGGATCAGCAGATTCTTCTCGAGGCTGCCCACGATTCCACCGATGCCCACAAGGTCATGTGGGACACCGCAGTCGAGGAGGCCGTCAAGGAGGCACAGGAGACGATGGGCGTGGAGTTCGTCTACGATGTCGATAAGGAGGCCTTCCGCGAGGCTACCCAGCCGATGATCGAGGCCTATGAGGAGCAGTACCCCGGCGTCAAGACGCTGCTTGACACCATTGAAAAGGCAAGAGGGGAGGAGTAAGCCATGAAAAACACCTTTGCAACGATTAAATTCTGGATGGATAAGATCCTGAGCATTGCCTGTGCGATTCTTCTTTCCTTCATGACCATTCTGGTGCTTATCCAGGTGTTCTCCCGCTATGTGCTCAACAGCCCCGTAGCCTTTACCGAGGAGCTTGTCCGCTACAGCCTGATCTGGACCGGCTTCATCGGCGCGGCCTACGCCTTCTCCACCCGCGAGCATATGTCGCTGACGCTCGTCCGCGACAAGTTCACCGGCAAGGCCCACACCGGCCTGCTGGTGGCCATTGACGGCCTGATCCTCCTGATGGCGATTTTCGTATTCACGATCGGCGGCTTTAAGCTGGCTGTCTCCGCCAGCCGCGAGTTCTCGGCGCTGCTGGGCATCCCCCGCAGTCTGGTTTACGCTATCGCCCCGATTTCCGGCGTGTTCATCGTGATTGCGCAGATCATCAACATCTATGAGGACATCACCGGCGAAAAAGTAGAATCCAAGGAGGGTGCAGACAAATGAGTATCACCATGACCACCGTTATCCTTTTCGCTGTGTTCGGCGTGCTGCTGTTCCTCGGCGTGCCCATCTCCATCAGCATTGTGGCATCCTCCATCGTGACGGCCATGTCTACCCTGTCATGGGACCAGATCACCTTTATCACGATGCAGAAGATGAACTCCGGTGTTGAGTCGTTCTCCCTGCTGGCTGTGCCGCTGTTTATTCTGGCCGGCAACATCATGAACAACGGCGGTATCGCCAAGCGCCTTGTCAACTTTGCGCAGCTGTTTGTCGGCAAGATTCCCGGCTCGATGGCACAGGCAAACATCCTCGGCAACATGCTGTTCGGCGCGCTGTCCGGCTCCTCCGTCGCCGCTGCCTCCGCCATGGGCGGCTGCATCAGCCCTATTGAGGAGGAAAACGGCTACGACCCCGCCTACTCCGCCGCTGCGAACATCGCCTCGGCCCCCACGGGTCTGCTGATTCCCCCGACCTCCGCCTTCATCGTTTACTCCACCGTTGCGGGCGGTGTCTCCATCTCCACCCTGTTCATGGCCGGCTACATCCCCGGCATCCTGATGGGTCTGTGCTGCATGATCGTTGCGTTCATCGGCGCAAAGAAGGCCGGCATGAAGGCCACCGGCTTTGACCGCAGCCAGAGTGTGCTGAAAACCATCTGGGACGCAGTTCCGTCCCTGCTGCTCATCGTCATCGTCATCGGCGGCATCGTCTCCGGTGTCTTTACCGCCACCGAGGGCGCAGGCATCGCGGTTCTGTACTGCCTGATCCTCTCCATCATCTATAAGAGCATCGATTTCAAGGGTTTCCTTGCTATCCTGCTCAACTCCGCCAAGACGAGCGGCATCATCCTGTTCCTGATTTCCGCTTCCTCTGCCATGTCCTTCGTTATGGCGTACTCCGGCATCCCGGCCGCCATCTCCAACGGCCTGATGAGCCTGACCGACAACAAGTATATCATCTTCCTGCTGATGAATATTATTCTGCTGGTCATTGGCATGTTCATGGACATCACCCCGGCTATCCTGATTTTCACCCCGATTTTCCTGCCCATCGCCATCAGCTTCGGCATGACCGAGATTCAGTTCGGCGTTATGCTGATCTTCAACATGTGCCTGGGCAACATCACCCCGCCGGTCGGCTCTGTCCTGTTTGTCGGCTGTGGCATCGGCCATGTCTCCATCGAGCAGGTGACCTCCAAGCTGATCCCCTACTTTGTGGCACTGGTTGCCGCCCTGCTGGCCGTCACCTATATCCCGGCGCTCTCCCTCGGTCTGCCCAGCCTTATGGGTCTGATCTGAAGTAAATAACCACCCGAGCCACCCTGCCCGCAGCACCACGCTGCCGGGCGGGGTGTTTTTTGTATGTATATATAATAAGGTAGAAGCCCGCCACACCGTAGGGGCGCATTCCATATGCGCCCGCAGACGGGCAGTTGTCTCCGGGGCGTCGGGGACGCCGCCTCTGCATTTTCCCTTTTCCAACACGACCGAACAAATCTTGCCCTTTGCGGCGCGCAACACCTGTGCAAAAATATCGACACAATTCTACATATAGTGTGCAGATGTGCAAGAAATCGCGCTGTATCTTACAAAGCCGCACCGCACTAACCGTCAGGATGCACAATATAATGAGGTTGAAACATAGCAAATTGCCGAAAATGAAACGATTCAACGCAGGTACTTGAAATTCTCATACCAAAGAACTATAATTTTTCCATAAAAAGGAATACAAATTAAATCAAATACAGCATGCTTTCCACGCCTCATACGCCAGCGATTGCGCGTGGACGCAGGGGAAAGCATAAGCCGAAAGGGTGTACACCCTTTGCTATTCCGCAGTAAGCTGCGGAATAAAGTGTATTGAACGCATACAAAAGGAGGCAAGGCAGATGACGAAGGCAAATTCCAACCTGCACCGTGCGGCGGCACTGCTGGCCGCCCTGTGCCTGCTGGCAAGCATGGCTCTGCCGGTATATGCAGCGGAGACGGAGACTGAATTTTCTGTTTCAAGTTCGGAAACGATTCCGGGCGATGACAATACGGGAAATGGTGCTGATGGAACCGGGTCGGATATTTCTGTGTCGAATGTGGAAACGATTCAAAAGGACGCCGACACGACAAACGAGGGCAGCAAAACAGAGCCTGAAATTTCTGTGCCGAACTCGGAAGCGATTACAAACAGCGCCAACACAACAGACAAAGCCGCAGGCGCGCCCCCTGCCGAGGGCGTGACCGGTTCAGAAAATACCGCCCCAGCTGACAGTGCCGCTGCGGGTAAGACAGCCGATACGGATAAAACCGGCGAGAATTCCACCGGGAGCGAGGACGAAGCAGGCTTCTTGAACGAAGGCGATTCGGCTGATGATAGGATGATTACGGCAGGGAATGCCAAAGAAAGTGATATTGCACTGTGTGCGGGCGATGCCACGGTGCAAGAAGGTACAAAGTACACATTCTACTTTGCACCGCCGACGGATTGGGTGAAATTATTAAAAGATAGGGAAATTACATGTTCCTTTATGCGTGGTAATGATAATAATCCAAATACACAAGACGCGAATCATAAAGTGCGAGATACCACGGCAAACCTCATTAAGGATAAGACTACCGATGGCCGCCCAATTTATCAGGTGGATGTCTACCAGGGTGATAAGAACAACTCGCTATGTCCCAATGGCGGCTTTGTCTGGGTTAAATTTAAACTGGATGATGGCCATTGGGTCACGATGATGGGGCAATCTCAAGGCGGCAATAATTACTGGATGGAGGTTGGCAAAATTGCCAACAAATGCCTTGACGGCAAACAACTGACGGAAAACACAGAGAACGCCTACGACCTTGAAAAATGGGTTCCCTACGCCGACATCACCCCCAAGCATGTCCGCTATGGCAAACAAACAATGACCCTGCTGAATAAATCAGCACAAGCACTGGATAGTGTCACCGTCACATTCTGGGAAAAGGATGACCAAAATGGATTTAAATCGGTCGGTGAGACAAAGACGATTTCACCTTTGCCAATAGACGGCCAAGCGGACATCACAATCCCCGAAACAGCCTGCGCCTATGTAAGCTTTCAAAAGTCAGATGGTACCTACATCGGCGGTAAGAAGTACTTCAATTTCTATAATGATGAAGCTGAAACAAAAGAAATAGCAGTATTCCCATACGACCCTGTCACGCGCTATTGCCTGATATATACAGGCGATAATGATGTAAGGTGGAGCGCACCGGGCAGCAAAACCGTCTACTTCGATGCAACCTTCTCGGATATGCTGTACAACAATGACACTGGAAAAATCACCTACGGTATGCCGGACGCCAACGGCAACCTGTGGTGCTACATTACCAGTGGTGAAAGCGGCAAAGAACCGATAACCAAGCTGCAAATGGCTCGTGACGGCACCAGCGAGATTTGGTATGTCGATGTGCCGCAAGGCTATACAAAAATCCGCTTTGCATCTTGGGCGGTAGGTGATGAAATCGCTGCACAAAATGGCGATGGCACTGCAATGCTTACCATTCCCACGGACAAAGACAAGCCGTGCTTCTACGCCGACACCAGCGATGATGTAATCTACCAAGGCGGCAACCGCGGCGGCTATTGGGATGAACTGGGCGCAACCCGCGATGCTGAAAAAGGCAAAAAAGCAGCAGATGAAAGTGCCAAGAGTATTGTAGAGCTGGAAAGCAAGGATTTTACGCCCCAGCCCAACACAAAGTATATCAGCACCACACTGTATGACTATTACACGGACTATGAGCTGAACGGCAACAACCGCAATACATACAGTTCTACCGAGACGGGCACACACCGCAGCTATGTTCCATTTAGGCAGTTTGACCGTGCGCTGAGTAATTATTATAGCAGCTATACAGGTAACCCAAAGGTTCAAAACCCGATTTATACAGGACATTTCCAACCTAATTATGATAATTGGGGAACGCTATTCTCAGACATCGCAGCAAACCTGAATCTGTACGGCTGGGACTATAAAGATGGGGGCGATGGAAGTGCCTACAGGCATTTTATGGCCGTCAACAACTCAACTATAAATGTAAATGGTGAAGGTCCATTTTACAATGCAACCTTCCAGGGCTTGGTTGGAAACCAAATGGTGAACGGTATGCCGGTCATGGCCGGTACTAACCTTGCAGAGCCGCACTTCAACGAAGCGTTTTTAACCGGCACAAACGCTGAAAAAGCCGTGCTGGGCAAGGTGTACAAGGATGTTTCCTTCCCATTTACCCAAAAACCTGTCTTTACGCAAATGGAGGGTGATTCCGAAAGTAAAGCTCAGTACTGGTACTTTGACAGTAATGAGCGGTCGCTGTATCTGAAGCAAGATACTGCCAACAGCAGCAAGTACTATCTGGAAGCAACGGAGAAGACTGACAGAGATAGCAGTGGAAACCCGATTTATACGGATGACAACTCACAGAACCGTGGCTCGAATAACAGCACAAAAGATGATAACAATAACCAGCCCCGTGGATTTGGTTTCTTCCCATTTAATCAAAAGATGGGGACGGAGAATCCCAGTGTAAACAAATACAACTACGGCTTTGGTGCCAAACTGCAATTTGACTTTACATTGACGGATGACGGTCAGGTTCAAGTAGGGGATAATCCCAATGATAAAGTCCCCATCAAGTTCTTCTTCTCCGGTGACGATGATGTGTGGGTCTACATTGACGGTCAGCTGGTGCTGGATGTCGGCGGCGCGCACGGTAAAGCGTCCGGCCTGCTGGAATTTGGGGATAATGGAACAGACAACACCGTAACCCCCTATGTCAGCTCCAACAAAGCAGGCGGTGCGACTTACACAACAAACGCAAACAACAAAACCGTCTACTTCAACGGCAAAGAAGTCAAATTCGAGAAGCAGGGCAAAATTGTTGATAAGGACGATCAGACCAAAGAATTCACCCTCGACAAAGGCACCACCCACACCCTGACTATGTTCTACATGGAGCGCGGCATGTGGGAGTCCAACATGGCGGTGGCGTTCAACTTCCCCGACCACAACGAGCTGCAGGTTGAAAAGAAGGTCGATCTGAGTGATGTTGATAAGGATTTCAAAGCTTGCTTTAAAGACCAGAAAATCTTTGATTTTGCCATCCAGAATCTGGCCACCCACTATGGCGCAAAGCCTGCTGCCCAACCCGGCACCGGCGGCGTTGTGAACAAGGTGCTGGATTTGGCCAAAGATGTGACGAGCATCCACCCCGCAACTAAGGACAGCACAGATTACATCTTTGCGTTAGAGCCTGACCCCGCGCCAGAAACCAATACCGGTAAGGTACTGCACTGGTTTGCGCGCTATGATGACCTGAGCAGCACTTTCCGCAATATGCGGTATGGTATCCTGCAACTCAATGATTCTATTGACCTCAATCAGTACGGCTACCTCACATTCGAGATTTATGTCAAGGGAGATACGAACCTTTCCCTCAACAACCTGTACTTGCAGCTGCTGGATAAAAACGACAAGCAAATGGGCAGCCTTAGCAAAGCAGGTCTGAACGGCGCCACATTCGGCTCGGTTACGCTGGAACCCAATAAGTGGAACACGGTAAAGCTGAGCCTGAATAAGATGAACGCGGTGGATGGTTTTGACAACAAAGTTACAACCATCCGCGTGGGCGATAACTATGAACGCGACATCTATTTCAGAGACTTTACCTTTGTTCCCAAAACGGTACCGGATATAAAGACCGGCTTCACTACCGAGCAGGATAAAATCCCGGATTACGGCTCCGCTACAACCGGCACGCTGAAAAACGCCACATACGCAAAGTACACCTCTAACTTTGATGGCATGCAGGTGGTAGACGATCAGGGACGGTTTGTACTGGAAAACGGCGAAATAATTACATTCAACGATCAGTTCCGCCGCGGCAGTTACATTTCGCTCAAGGAGATACTGGATACAAAACTGTATGACACCAGATGGACAGTGTACGAGAACGAGCTGCCGGTTACCTCGATGACGAATGCCGGTGGAAATACTGTGACGGTTGCAGACAAGAGCAAATCGCTGGCAAATCAAATCGCAGCAGATGATAAACCGGGCCCCGATGATGGGCGAACGGAAAAGAAGGGAACAGAGGAAAGCGATAATAAGTATGGCGGCACGAAGCCAACCGATGCCAACACCATCGTTTTCCGCTCCTACAGCAACCCGGACGAGGGCGGCGATTCGCTGACCAGCTTGAAGGTGCAGTACATCAACAAGGTAAAAACCGGCGGGCTGATAATCAAAAAGAAGGCCGCAGAGAATGATACCCTGAAGGGTACCTATGAATTTAAGGTGACCTTCAGCGATGTCGGCGGGCAGGGCTTGGAAACGGGCGATCCCATCGTAAAATACTATACGATCGATATGAGCGCTGCGAACCCAGACCACACCGTACCCATCACCGGAATCCCCGTTGGCACCCGTTATACCATCGAGGAAATTGGAACATCGGATGGCTCCTACCTGCAAGGCATAACGCTTGAGGGCAGCAAAGGCAATGCCCATGTGGTCAACAACACGGTGGAAGGTGTGATTGTGGAGAGCGCAACCCCGCAAATGACCGCAACCTTTACCAACACCAAGCGCACGCTGATTGACATTGAGTTCACTAAGCTGTGGCAAGATGCGGCTGACAACGCCCTTGGTTCAGAAAAGCTGCCGGATAAAATTTACATCCAGCTCCAGCGCCGTCTGGAAAACAGCACAGATTGGGATGCTGTTGCATACCCGGCCACAGGCAGCACAGGCAGCGCGAACTATGTTATCGTTACCCCTACTAATGGCGGCTGGCAGTGTTCCTTTACGGGGCTGGATCAGCACGAGCTCAATGGCAATACCAATTATGTGTACCGCATTGTGGAAGGTACGCTGGCTACGGACGGTACCTTTACTGCGAAAGATAGCAGCATCACGATTGGCGGTAACACATATACCATTTCGGCGGCGGCCACACCAACCGGCACGACCGGCAGTGTAGCCAATGGAACCATAACCGGCGGCAGCGGCAAGATTGAACTGACCAATAAGCTGCAGGACCCGAAGTTTACGCTGAATATCGTCAAGAAGGGCGTTACAACAGATGAAAATGGGTCGGAAACACAGACCCCGCTAAGCGGCGTGGAGTTCAAGCTGGAAAGGCTGAAGGAATCGTCCGGTAGTGGAAAACCACAGGTTGATACGACCTACGACTTCGGCAGCGAAAACATAGGCTCCATTACCGGCATAACTGGGGATGACGGCAAGATTGAAAATAACCCGTTCAAGAATCTGAAAGCCGGAAGCTACCAGCTGACCGAGGTCAAGACAGCGGAAGGGTACAACCTGCTGTCCAAACCGATTCAAATCAAATTTACCACAGACGGTGAATGTTATATTGACGGGGTTCGGGATACAACGAATGTTGCATCGTCCGGAAACACCTATACCATGACCCTTACCGTCCTGAACCGCAAAAGCTTTGAGCTGCCGCATACGGGCGCGGATGCACCCAGCCTGTGGCTTTTGATAGGCTTGCCCGCGCTGGTGGCTGTGCTGCTGGTGCTGGTGTTCCGCTACAATAAGAAAGGGGGCCGGCGTCAATAACGAGGTCCCCCTCTACACAAACAAATATAAAGAGAAAGAGGTACGAAGCAAGATGAAACTGAAACGCTTACTCACCGCAGCCCTCAGCGCCGTCATGGCCCTAAGTGTCTGCGCCCTGCCCGCAATGGCAGCTGACGGGACAACGAGCACCAGTACATTTAACCCGAGCATTACAACTGGTACTTTGACGATTAACAAGTATGAACAGACAGAAGCGGACAAGACAGAAACGGATGCGAATAAGAAAAAAGGAAAACCGCTGGATGGTGTTGAATTCACTATTTATCAGTTGGCAACTGTTAAGCAAGCGAACACAGAGGGTAGTATCGGGCTGGAATATATTCCGACAACAACTGCACTTGCATCGACAGACTTTGAAATGGTTGCCGACCCGGCAACGGGTAAAATTGATTCAAAGGCGCTGTACAGTCAAATTAGCTCTAAAATTACCACCACTGTAAAGGATGAACTGGTTAATGCGGGTTTAAAGCACTCTGCTACTACTGGAGCGGATGGTGCAGCACATGGCCAAGCAAAGTTTGAAAACCTGCCGCTTGGTATCTATATGGTCGAGGAGACGAAGGCTCCTTCCCAGATTTTGTCTTACACTGCTAACTTTATCGTTTCCATCCCCATGATGAATGATGATAATGAAACTTGGAATTACAATGTTGTTGCAGAGCCGAAGAATGTACCTACCTATGGCGGTGTCAAGCTGGTTAAGACTGGCCGCGTTGCGGGTGCTCCTGACGATGGCACTGGTCTGGAAGGTGTGCTTTTCCGCTTGGATATTAAGGGGACGGATGGAAAATGGACACCGGTTGATTTGGACGCCAAGAAAGTTACATTTGGTAGTGATGAAGGCACAAGCGCACAGGTAAGCGGCAACTCCACGACGAATGGTTATATTAAAACGGGCACTAACGGTGTAATTAACATTACGGGTGGTCTCGCCCCTGCAACCTACCGCTTTGTAGAGCTGGAAGCCGTGAACGGCTATATCGCAGATGCCGCAACTGCACATGAATTTGAAGTTTGTTATGATAAGACTGACAAACAGCTGTGCATTCAGGTAAATGGTGAAAAAGCAGATGCAGTCAAAGTCATCAACGAGCGTCCTGACCTTGAGAAGAACATCACCAAGCGCGATAATAAGACCAGTACGACTCATGATGCAGATTATGGTATTGGCGACAAGGTCCCCTACACCCTGACGATTAAGGTTCCCAACACCATCGAAAAGCTGAACACCTTTAAGGTTACAGATACGGTTAATGCAGAACAACTGATTTATTCGGATGATTTTAAGGTTTCTGTGACAAAAAAAGGCGGGACGGAAACACTGCTTGATGAGCAGTACTACAAAAAGACGCTAACCAATAACGAGAGCGGCACTGTGACTAGTACGCGCAGCGTGGAATTTGACTTTAGGTCTACAGCTGCGGGCAAAACTCCTTTGGATGCAGGGTATGCAGATGCAGTCATCAAGATTGTGTACACAGCAAAACTTCTGGACGGCGCGGCTATTGGCAATGCGGGCAACATCAACAATGCAAAGCTGACTTATTCCAATAAGACCAATGTGGATGCGGATAACAAACCGACGACCCCGAAAGACAACGAAAGCAATGATGCGGGCGTTGTGTATACTTTCCAGACAGGCATCAAAAAGGTCGACCAGAATAAAAAGCCGCTGAATGGCGTCAAATTTGACCTGTATAAAAAGGTTGACACGAGCGATAAGGAAACAGAAAATCACAAGGGCATCACCTTTAACGGTGTGACCAAAGAATATGTTGATGCTGCCACGGTGAAGGCGTTGAATCTGTCCAGTAAGGATGGCGAAAAATGGGTCAAGATTACCACAGTCGTTTCCGGTGCTGAAGATGCTGTCGGTACGAGTACTCCTACGGGCGAAGCAATCGTTAAGGGCTTGCCGAACGGTACATATAAGTTTGTTGAGACAGAGACGCTTGACGGGTATAACCTGCTGAAAGACCCTGTTGATGCTACGCTGTCGATCGCCTATGCTGCAAAGTGGACAGAAAAAAGTGTATATGAGGATGGTAAGCTCGTTAAGCGCACATATGATACTACGAATGAGGCGTTTGACAATGCAGCTATGAAAACCTACACGGTTGTCAACCGCAAGGGCTTCAACCTGCCCACTACCGGCGGCTTCGGCACGCTGCTGTTCAGCGGTATCGGTGTGCTGCTGGTGCTGGCTGGCGTGAGCGTGCTGTTCAGCCTGAAAAAGAAGAACAAGCGTGCGTAAGCCGCACAATCTTAAAACCAAAAGCAAAATAGAGGGGTAATCCATAGGGGAAGGGCCGGAAACGGTACTTCCCCTATGGGTGGTTGTGGACATTGCCGATACCCGCAAGGGGAGAGGCGGCTAAGAAGAGGACAGGGATTTTTCGGCAGTGCCCTGCGGGGCGTCGAGGACGCCGCCCCCTACAGCTAAAGGGGTGCCGAGGGCGCCGCCCCCCTACGGCTGAATGGGCGTCCGTTGCTAAAAGCCTGCGCGTTTACGCGGCAAATCACCCCCGAAACCATTACAGAAAGGCTCTTTCCTATGGATACCACTGTCAAATTAAAGCTTGGCTTTGCGGCGCTGATGATCGCTTCGGGCATCGGCGTGGCTATGTACCCCGTCATCAGCAATGCGGTGGCGCAGCGTCACGCAAGCTCGGTCATTGAAAGCTACAACGATACCGTGCAGACGATGGACACCGAGAAAATTGATGCCGCCAAGGAGGCTGCGCGCCGCTACAATGAACAGCTTAGCAACGCCATTGACCGCGATGCTGCGGGCGAGGCCGCCGACACCGGCACAAGCTATGTGGACATGTTGGATGTGGGCGAGAGTCTGGGCTACATCACGATCCCGAAAATTGATGTCAATCTGCCGATTTATGAGGGCACCAGTGATGATGTGCTGCTCAAGGGCGTTGGGCATCTGGAGGGGTCCAGCTATCCGCTGGGCGGCGCGGGCACACACAGTGTGCTGACCGGCCACCGCGGTCTGGCCGAGGCGGTGCTTTTTACCGATCTGGACAAGCTGGGCGAGGGCGACCACTTTTACCTGCACATTATGGACGAGGTGCTGGCCTATCAGGTCGATCAGGTCAAGGTCGTGGAGCCGGAACGCACCGAGGATCTGGAAATTATCCCCGGCGGGGACTACTGCACGCTGGTCACCTGCACGCCCTACGCCATCAACACCCACCGTGTGCTTGTGCGCGGCACCCGCGTGCCGTATAATGGAGAGGACGAGGAGACCGCCGCGCCGCAGACCGTGCAGTATCAGGAGCTGCACACCGGCAATGTTGTCAAGCGTATGGTGGACGCATGGCCGTGGATCAGCGTGACGGGCAGCCTTGTCATCGGCGGTGAGGCGCTGCTTTTGCTGCTGCTGTTGCACCGCTGCAAAAAGCGCGAGGAGGAAGACTGATGAAACGCCTGGTTTTGCAGATTTTTGCATGGCTGGCGATACTGCTGGGTGTTGGGCTTATGCTGCAGCCCACGGTCAGCCAGCATCTGGCGGCGCGGCAAAGTACAAAAACCGTACAAAAATTTGTGCAGGCTGCCGAGGCTGCCGCCCCCGCCGCGACCGATACCACAGGCAACACCGAGCCTGCCCGCGCTTACCCCGAGCTGTACGATGCTCTGCAAGCCTACAATGCGCAGATTTTTGCCGAGGGACAAAGCGGCTTGAAGGACCCCTTTGCCTACGAGACGCCCGCCTTTGACCTGACCGGTTACGGCCTGCCCGATGATATGATCGCCGCGCTGTGGATACCGCGCCTGAAGCTGGAGCTGCCCGTCTACCTTGGTGCCAGCACGGCCAACATGGCCCGCGGCGGTGCGCTGCTGGGGCAGACCTCGATGCCGCTGGGCGGCGCGAACACCAATACCGTGATCGCCGCGCACCGCGGCTACTACGGCGCGGAGATGCTGCGCAATGTGCAGCAGATACAGCTCGGCGATAAAATCACGCTGACAACACCGTGGGATACGCTGGTCTACCGCGTGTGCGAACTAAAAATTATACAGCCGGACGATATAAATGCGGTGCTGATACAGCCGGGGCGCGACCTGCTGACCCTGACGACCTGCCACCCCTACACCCAAAATACCCAACGGTATCTGGTTATTGCCGAGCATGACCCCGATGCCGCGCCCGCGACCCATGCGGAGGATCTGACCGAGTGTGACGAGACATGGGACGCTGCGCCGCGTCAGGTGACCGTGGAAACCGACGGCACGACCGCGCTGGAGGAGGTTGCGCCCGAAAGCATCAGCCCCTTGCCCAACGAGGGCGGCAGCGAGGATGCGGGCGGCGCGTACTCCAACTGGATGATTTGGCTGGAAAACAACGCCCTGTGGGCAGGAATTGTGCTGATTGCCGCCGTCATCGGCTGTATGCTGATCTGGCGCGGCCACAGAAAGGATTGACCCATGCAGAATTTCAACGAAAAAGCGCTGGCTGTGACAGCCGAGGTGAGCAAGGCCGTGCTGGGCAAGCCCGAGGTCGTGCTGAAAATTATGATGGCGATGCTGGCCCGCGGCCATGTGCTGATCGAGGACATCCCCGGCGTGGGCAAAACCACGCTGGCACAGGCGTTTGCCCGCGCCATGGCCCTGACCCAGAACCGCGTGCAGTTTACACCGGATGTTCTGCCGTCCGATATTGTGGGGTTCTCGCTCTATCAAAAGGAAACCGGCAAGTTTGTCTACCACCCCGGCGCGGTCGTGTGCAACCTGTTTTTGGCTGATGAGATCAACCGTACCAGTGCCCGCACCCAGTCCGCCCTGCTGGAGGTCATGGAGGAGAGCGCCGTCACGGTGGATGGCGTAACGCGCCCGCTGCCCCAGCCGTTCACGGTCATGGCTACAGAAAACCCTGTCGGCTCGGTCGGCACGCAGATGCTGCCGGAGTCGCAGCTGGACCGTTTTATGGTCTGCGTGGTCATGGGCTACCCTGACGCCGAGGCGGAAATGGAAATTCTGGCCCGCCAGCCGCGCCATGCCCTGCTGGACCGTGTGCAGCCCGTGATGGACAAAAATGACCTGCTGACCATGCAGCAGCAGGTGGATGAAGTGTTTATGAGTGACGAAATTCGGCGGTATATCGTGGAACTTTCCCGCACAACGCGGCAGGACGGCCGATTGGCGCTGGGGCTGTCGCCCCGTGCATCGCTGGCCGTGGCCGGTATGGCCCGCGCCGCAGCCTACCTGAGCGGGCGCAATTATGTGGCCCCGCAGGATGTGACCGCAATTTTTGCCGATGTGACCCACCACCGTCTGCGCCTGACCGAGCAGGCGCGCACCGGCGGCGAGACGGTGGAGAACATTATTGCGGATGTTCTGCACACCACGCCGCGCCCCCGCCCGGAGAAGCCGTCCCATGGCAGGTAAGGTCGGCTGCGGGCTGCTGCTGGCCGTGCTGTTTGCCGTGGCCGCAGTCAGCCGTGCGCCGTTTGCGGTGTTTCTGCTGGCATGGGCGGTGCTGGTGGTGGTGTTTCTGGCGTGGTATGCCCGCACACTGCGCCGGGATGTGACGGCAGCGCTGCAGCTGCCCGCCCGCCCCGTGCGCCCCGGCGAGGAATTTGCCGTGCTGGTGCAGCTGCACAACGCCGGGCGGCGGCCTGTGCCGGAGCTGCGTGTCGTTTTGCAGGCAGTGGACGCCGAGAGTGGTACGGCGATCGAATTGCCCTGCGGTGCCATGCTGGCCCCGGGTCAGTGTGCTGACCTGCGCGTAACGCTGCGCGCCGCCAAAAGCGGCCTGTGGCGGTTCCGCGTGCGGGAAATCACGGTGCGCGACCCGCTGGGCCTGTTTGCCGTGCCCTGCGCCGTGCCGCCCCAAAGCCGGGAGCTGTGTGTGCTGCCGCCCGCCGAGGGTGAGGACGATGGCGCGGGCACAAAGCCGCAGAACAAGGTGGAGAAGGTGACCGCCGCAGGCCGCGACATGGCTGACGGCGTCTACGACCTACGGCCCTACCGTGCGGGGGATTCACTGAAGCAGATACACTGGAAGCTGACTGCCCGCGTGGGCGAGCTGACCGTGCGTGAGCCGCTGGGCGCGACCTATTGCGCCGACCCGGCCGGGGCAATCATGGCAGAGGGAGCCGATGCGCCGCAGCAGGTGCTGCACTTTGGTCAGGTTGCCGTAAAACGGCTGCGCACCATGACCCGCCGCAGGACCGCCGACCCGGACACGGGGCTTGTGTTTATTGACCGTGTGCTGCTGCCCCGCACCGGGGCTGCGGCGCGCCCTGTGCTGGAAACGGCAGTGGATTTGCTGATTTTGGAATTGCTGGCGTTGGGTCTGCTGACGGCTTTGAACGGCGCGTTTGCGCTGGCGCTGCCCGTTTGGGTATGGTTGGGCACGGCGGCGCTGTGCCCGGTGTGGCTGGCGCTGCACCGCGCCCCGCTGCCCAACGCTGCCCACCGTGGAATGATGCTGGCGCTGGCTGTGGGGTATCTGGTGCTGCTGTTTGTGTTGCAGCGGACATTTCTGGCCGGTGCGCAGCAGTGCGCGGATGCCGTAAGACTGTGCCTGAATACACGATTCAACGCAAATTTTGCGGTGGTGACTTCGCCGATCCCGGCGCAGAGGGGGCTGTTTGTGCTGCTGGCTGCAATCCCTGTCACGGCGTTTCTGGCCGCAGTAACCGCCTGGCACGCCGATGCACTGCTGCTGGGGCTGGCGCTGCTGCCGGTCGTGGTATTTACACTGCTGGCCGGGACAGGCAGCGCCGTTTTGGGCTGGCTGCTGCTTTTGCCCGGCTGGTTGGGGGCCTGCGCGGCGGCGCGGTCGGTGCAGCGAAAGCGGCTGTGGGGTGGCAAGGATTCCGCCTCCTATGCTGCCAACCTGCAGACCCACCGCACAAACCAAAAATTGGCCGCTGCCGGTATGGCAGTGGCCTGCACCGTATTGTTTTTGCCAGCACTGGTGATGCGCCCGGTGCTTACGCTGCCGCTGAATGTGCTGCAACCGGTGACCGACAAGGCTCAGGCAGCGGTGCTGAGTGTCGCAATTGAGTGGCTGCCGAAGATCAGCAACGGCGCATTGAATTTCCATCTCAGCGCGGCGGCGGGCGGCGTTGAGGATGGCAGCCTGACCCAAGGTGACGGCCTTGCACTGACCGGGCTGGAGGATCTGATGGTCACGGCCAGTGCCATGCCGGAGGAGACCGTCTATCTGCGCGGTTTTATTGGTGCGGACTATGACGGAACAAGCTGGCAGGCGGGCGATGCCGCAGCCTTTGACAGTGCGGCGTCCAACTGGAAGACCGATGGCAACGGTCGGCTGGCTATAGCCAACCTGCCGTTTTTGCGCGCGGCCTACAGTGGCACAGAGCCCCGGCAAATGACGGTGCAGCGTCTGCATGCAAATGATGCTTACACTTTTGCACCGTATAATGCGTATTTTAACGATTACTACACGCCGGACGGTGATGGAGCCATTGCAGGGCAGACCACACAGGATGATACATTCTACTATTTTCCGCGCAAGCAGGCCAAAGAATTGCTGGCCGCCCGTGCTGACGGTGACGCCAGTGTGCTGGATCGCCTTGAAAGCGCCTATGCTGCCTATGCCGAGGCGCGTTATCTGGCTTTGCCCGCAGGCGCGGAGTACGATGCAATCAGGGAAGAGCTTGACGCACTGGTGAAGGAGCGCAAGCTGAAGGACAACGATACCGATGGCCGCCGCACGCTGGTGCGCAGTTGGCTGAATGAGCGCTGCCATTACAGCGCCGATGCCGCCGCGCCTGATGGGGCGGATCCGGTACTCTATTTTTTGAACGAGAGCCATGCCGGCAGCAGCACGCAGTTTGCCTCGGCAGCGGTGGTGCTGTGCCGAATGCTGGGACTGCCAGCCCGGTATGTAGTGGGCTATGCCGCGCCGCAAAGCCTGTTTACTGCCCAAGGGGACGGCAGTTACCGTGCTGTTTTGCAGGATGACAACGCGCACGCATGGGCTGAGGTCTATCTTGCCGGGCAGGGCTGGACGCCGCTGGAAGTGACGCCCGGCATGGCAGCGGAACTCACCGAAGGTAAGCTGCAAGCGGATACACCGCTGGCCGGACAGAATGCTGCCAACGAAGATGACGCACCGCTACCAACACAAAACGAAACGAAAACCCCTGGCAGTACATCGCGGAATACGGCACTGCTGTGGGTGTTGCCGGTAATTTTGTTGCTGGCCGTGCTGGTGATAGTCGAGGTTCGCCGTGTGCGCCGCACACCGCTGCAGATCGTGCAGGCGGAGTTCCGCGCGCTCTACCGCAAGATGCGGCGCTGCGGGCTGGGGGAGAATGTCTCCTCCGATGAGGCGGCGTTTGCGGAATTTTTGCAGGCGCATTGCCCGCAAACAGACGGCGAGACAATTCAAAGCATGCTGGCTGCTGTGCAGACGGCACAGTTTGCACCCGGTCCGTGTACACAGGAAACAGCGCAAGTGGTGCGCACCATTTGCCGGAAACTGCGCAGAAAAATGCGCAAGGGCGTTGGGTAAAGATGTGAAATTCATAAAAATGGTTGACAGTTCGTGAAAAAAATGATTATTTTTAATAGTAAAATAGCTGCGGGAGATGAGGAATGATGGCGTGCTTGCCGATGAATGATAAAGTGGTCGATATTACGCAGAGTACGGAGACGGCGGATGCGCCAAAAACAAAGGTATACCGTTCGATGATCGGAAACGGACGCATCAGCCCCGCAACCCGTCAGCGCGTGCTGGACTATGTGAAGAAGCACAACTGTACCCTCGATGTACCCGCCTGCGAGGCGGATAATCGTTGCTCGTACAACATTTCACTGGTGATTTCAAAGCAGTTCTCCGACTTTGAGATGCCTTTTTTGCGCAAGATAATGCGCTCAGTCTACTATGTGGCGGGTGAGTACGATTATGATGTCCTGCTGACACTTGTGGACGAGAACGAGACCCGCCCTGTGGAGCGGCTGCTGGGCAACCGGAAAATTGACGGCTTGATTTTGACCCGCACGCTGGAGCGTGACCCCCTAATTCCATTGCTGAAAGCGCGCAAGCTGCCGTTTGTCGCTATTGGTCAGCCAGAGGATGATGAAATCCTCTCGGTCGATCACGACCAGGTGGGCGGTTGCCGCGAGATGACGAGCCTGCTGTTGATGAAGGGCATGAAGCATATAGCGCTGCTGGGCGGCAGTATGCTGTACACGGTCAATCAGTCCCGGCTGGAGGGCTTCCGACAGGCCTATGACAAGATGGGACAGGTAATTGATGAAGGCTTGCTGTTTTTGGAGCTGGAAACAGATGATCTCCGGATGTGGGCTGTGCAGCAGGCAGTGGAGCGCGGTGCGGATTGCATCCTGTGCATGGACGAGCGTCTGGCTCAGCTGTCGCTGAATGTACTAAAGCAGCTGAACCTGCGTGTGCCGCAGGATATCCGACTGGCATCTCTGTATGACAGCGAGAATCTCGCCAACGCCGTACCGCCCATCACAGCGGTACAATTTAATGCCGACATTCTGGGCCTCAAGGCTACCCAACAGCTGCTGTGCGCATTGCAGGGGGAGAAGGTGGAGACCAGAATAGAACTGGGCTACCAAGTAAGCTTGCGGGAGTCAACGCAGATATAGTGTGCGGTTTTCCAAAGATTTCAGAACATGCTTGCAGATACGCTGGAGCGGTTGCAATGTTTCCTGGACGATTGCGTACCTTTATATATAAGGGATAAGGGGCCGTGATACATTTCTACACCGCTAACCTTACCCTGCCACCCTGTAGGGGCCGGGCATGCCCGGCCCGCAACCTATCCGATACCACAACTTGTGGCCAATGCACAACAAATCCCCAACATGCACCTTGCCCAAAAATCACTCTCAAAATTTGTCGAAAAAATCAAAAACAGCCCTTGACAATAGTCATACACATTGCTATAATAATCAAG
>ERZ839741.1355-NODE-1355-length-26406-cov-6.357254_pt1 | contig 26406 bp, 26 predicted proteins | sample MGYA00519880_ERZ839741 | MGnify/ENA primary metagenome ERZ839741 (study PRJEB31850, sample SAMEA3708851) | human gut metagenome | biome: human gut; feature: human-associated habitat; material: faeces | place: China | collected 2014 ...
ACTTAGATTTTCTTATTTTCGTACAACGGAACAAAATAGACTCGGCTTTGTGCAAATTGCCAATCAAAAAATTTTTAGGAAACCGCTTTTTGATACTTTTTCATATCCGGTATCTAAACCGTCCATCTCCAATCCCTTGAAAATGAACGGTTTTATATTCCATTACATTTTACACCATCATATACGCCAGTACCACACTTGCCACCGTACCGCCTAAAGTTGCCAGCAACGCACCTGCCAGTGTCCAGCGGCTTTTACTGACCTTGACCGCCATAAAATAGACAGACATCGTATAGAAGATCGTTTCCGTACTGCTCATCATTAAAGATGTCATTGTGCCGATCAGTGAATCTGTCCCGTATTCTTTAAAAATATCCAACACCAGTCCGGTTGCCGCGGAGGATGAAAACATCTTTACGACTGTGACCGGGACCAGTTCCGAAGGAAATCCGACCAGCTCTGTCAACGGTGCGATCAGCTTTGAAATAAAATCCAAAAATCCTGACGCACGAAGGATCCCCACACCGATCATCAGACCTATCAGAGTCGGCATGATCTGAATGACCGTGTGAAAACCGTCTTTTGCTCCGTCAATAAAATCGTCATAGACATTCTGCTTTGCCATCAGTCCGTAACCTACAATGGAAAATATTAAAAGCGGGATAATGGCATCCGATAAAAACAGTAAGATTTTCATACCTTCTTCACCCTTTCCATCACCCATGCAAAAATAACTCCAACTGCCGTCGACACCGTAGTTGCTAAAATTGCCGCTCCCACAATTCTTGTAGGGTTCGTGGAACCATACTGCGTCCGATAGGCAATAATGTTGATCGGGATCAGTTGAAGCGAGGAAATATTGACAATTAAAAATGTACACATTTCTGTATTAGCGATGCCTTTTGGCACTCCCCTTTTGCCAAGCACCGGACTTTTTCTTCTTTCATCCTCTAATTTTTCAAGCTCCTCCATCGCCTTGATCCCGGCAGGTGTTGCCGCCCAGCCAAGTCCGAAAAAGTTTGCGATCATGTTTGTGGAAATATATTCTCTTGCTTTATGATCTTTTGGGATAGAAGGAAACAAAAAGGTTAAAAGCGGCTCTAATTTTTTAGAAGCCCCCTCTATCAGTCCTGCCCGCTCCGCAATCTTCATCAGCCCCACCCAGAAGGACATGACTCCGATCATCGTAATGCAAAGCGTTACCGCTTCTTTTGCCGAATCCAGCGCTGCTTCCGTAACACTTGGCAGATTTCCGGTAAAAGCCGCAAAAATCGTTCCTATAATGATCATAAAGCCCCATAGGTAATTTAACATGGATTTTTCCTCATGCTTTTTTTCTATTCTATGCATACTTTTGCATTCGATGAAGATTCTGAAAAAGAAGAATAAAATATATAATTCTACGATAAGATATGTTAGAATGAGGTAACTTAAATATAAGAACGGATGGACAAAATCATGACATATAGAAAACGTTTTGCTGCTTTGGGAATGAGTCTTGTACTTACGGCTTCTTTTTTTACCGGCTGTAATGTCAAAAAATCTCTTCCTTCCCTGAAATCCGAAGAAAAAGAATCCGAGATCCAGTCAGAGTTCGACACCTATACCGATGAACTGTTTGAAGAGGAGGTCACTCTGAACACGATCGCCCTGCATTATACGTTAGCTGACCCGGCTGCCTATGGGATCAATGATTATGAGATCTCCTTAGGTTCCGTCACGGATGAATCCCTATCCGAAAGTGTTACCATGTTAGAAAATATGCGTTCTTCGTTAGACGATTTTTCTTATCCTGCTTTACGGGATGACCAGCAGCTTACTTATGATATTTTAGACGATTACTCTAAGTTAGAACTCGATAATGCAAAGCTCTATCTCTATAGCGAGGTTCTCCAGCCAAGTACCGGTACCCATACCCAGCTTCCGGTTCTGCTTGCAGAATATACTTTCCGCTGCGAGAAAGATGTCACCGATTACTTAGAACTGCTGTCACTGCTTCCTTCTTATTTTGATGAGATCATTCAGTTTGAAAAATCAAAAGCGGATGCGGGACTTTTTATGTCAAAGCAAAATGCCGACACCGTCATCAGCCAGTGTCAGGATTTTATAGAAAATCCGAAATCCTGCTTTTTGATCGAGACCTTTAACAACCGGATCGAATCTCTGTCCACTTTAAGCACCGACACCAAGGAAGAATACCGTTCCCAAAACGAAACCTATGTCTTAAAAAAGATTATCCCGGCTTATAAAAATCTTGCTGCCGCCATAAAAGAACTCAAGGATTCCGGCAGTAACAAAGGCGGTCTTTGCAATTACGAGGACGGAAAAGACTACTATGAATATCTGGTCAGATACTCCACCGGTTCATCCGACAGTATCAAGGACTTGCAAAAGCAGGTGGAGCAAAAACGAAAAGAGGACTTATTGCAGCTTTCCGAACTCCTGACAAAAAATCCCATACTGGCAAAGGAGAGCGAATCCTACCAGCTTGATACCAGTGATCCGTCACAGATTCTTGCACAGTTAAAGGAGACGATCAAGAAGGATTTTCCGGAGGCACCGGATGCGAATTTTACGGTAAAGTATGTGGATGAAGCCTTAGAAGATTATCTGTCTCCTGCTTTTTACTTAACTTCTCCGATCGATGACTATAAAGAAAATTCTATTTATATTAATGAAGGGTCTCATTATGAAAAGATGAAGCTCTTTACAACGTTAGCACATGAAGGCTTTCCGGGGCATCTGTACCAGAACGTCTTTGCAAATACTTCCGGTCTGCCGTCCGTGCGTCAGCTTTTGAATTACTCCGGCTACACGGAAGGCTGGGCAACCTATGTGGAAATGATCTCTTATCAGTATGCGGGACTGGATAAGGATCTCGCCAAGGTTTTACAATTAAACCAGTCGATCCTTTTAAGTCTGTATGCAAGCATGGACATGGGCATCCACTACCAGGGCTGGGATGCTTCCGATATCAAGAATTTCCTCTCTGACTATGGCATCAGCAATGCTTCCGCCGCAAATGACACCTATGAATATATCTTAGGCGAACCGGCAAATTATTTAAAATACTATATCGGATACCTGAAGTTTTTAGATTTACAGAAGTACGCAAAAAAAGCCCTTGGTGAAAAATATACCGACCGGGCATTTCACGAAGCGGTCCTTCGGATCGGACCTGCACCGTTTGATATTATAAAAAAATATTTATTGGACTATATACCGGAAAGTGGGAAGTGAATAAACGTCACTTCCCACTTATCGTCAAATCCCTAAAGTAATGCCTGATAAACATCCCTTTTTGAGATTCCTCTGTCTTTTGCCACTAGCTTCATTGCCTCTTTATGGGAAATGCCTTTTTCTTCATAAACCTGCATATGTTCCTCTAACGTAAGGTTTTCCCACTCTTTTTTCCGTTCTTCCTCTACCTGTTCTTTTGTCTTTCCTTCGAGGACTAAGACATATTCTCCGCGGGGTTCTTTGTCTTTATGGTAGTCCAAGACTTCATGTATTGTCGTTCTATGAGCCTCTTCATATTTTTTGGTCAGCTCCCGGCAAAGTGTGATCTTACGGTTGCCAAGTTCTTTTTCTAACTCCTCTAAGGTCTTTATCAGATGATGCGGTGCTTCGTATAGAATGATCGTGCGTGTCTCATTCTTTAATTCTTCTAACACTCTTTTCCGCTCTTTTTTATCCTTTGGTAAAAATGCTTCAAATGCAAATCTTCTGGTAGACAGCCCGGAAAGCGTCAACGCCGTGATGCATGCTGCTGCCCCAGGAAGAGAGGTTACTTCAATTCCCGCTTCATAGGCAATCTTTACTAACTCTTCTCCCGGATCTGAAATTCCCGGTGTCCCTGCATCTGTTATCAACGCTATGTTCGTTCCCGACTGCATCTTTTCCACAAGCTGATGTGCTTTTTCGATCTTATTAAATTCGTGATAACTTGTCATCGGCGTTTTGATGTCGAAGTGGTTTAACAGCTTTATGGAATTGCGTGTATCCTCTGCCGCGATCAGATCCACTTCCTGCAATGTTCGAAGGACACGCAGGGTAATATCTTCTAAGTTTCCGATGGGAGTTGCACATAAATATAATTTTCCTTGCATTCCGGTATTCCTTTCTGTCTGATATCAATACCCATAAATTTCATAGATCTCGTCGGTGTATACCCCCGGCTCCTGATAGACGATCAGTGGTTTTTCTACCGTCATCCGCGGCTTCCCGCCTTTTAATCCCTCGATCAGTACCATGTTCGGTTCTTTGTCTGCGTAGGGATAGACGAGCCGCATCCGTTTTGGCTCTATCCTGTATGCACACATTTTACTCAGAATCTCCGCTAACCGGAACGGGCGGTGCACCATATAGAATCTTCCATGCTCTCTGAGCAGTCTGCTGCCCTCCCTTAAAATGTCCTCCAGATCACAGAGTATCTCATGTCTGGCAATGGTCTTTGCTTCGTTTCCGTTCTGCAGTCCATGCTGTCCTATCATATAAGGCGGATTTGTGGTAATGACATCAAAAGAAGATGCTCCAAACAATTCTGAAGCATCTTTGATATCTCCTGTTACGATTTCGATGTCCTTTTCTAATCCATTGAGTACGACACTTCTTCTTGCCATGTCTGCACTCTCTTTTTGGATCTCAAGTCCGGTAAAATGTGCTCCCTTTGTCTTTGCCTTTAGAAGAATCGGAATGATCCCGGTTCCTGTTCCTAAGTCAAGAGCCTTTTCCTGCTGTTTTACATTTGCAAAACCACTGAGCAACACTGCATCCATGCCAAAGCAGAATTTTTCCGGATTCTGTATGATTCGGTAACCGTTTCTCTGTAGATCGTCTATCCGTTCATTCTCTAACAGATTATTTTGTATCATCAATCTTAGACTTTCCTCCGTTGTCCTCTAATGCCTTTAACTTCTTCATTTCCTCTGCGGAAATCTTCGTATTGTCGCGGCGGCGTTTCGGACGGAATTTCAGCTCGTCCACATTGTACTCACGAATTTCTTTTTCATCATTTACTTCTACGATCACTTTTACAAGCTGACGCAGAACTGATACGCTCTGTACTTCACCCTTTAAACCTTCAATGGTTGTGACATAATCACCGACATTCGGCAGTCTGGAATTCAGATATTCATATGTTTCTTCTTCGTTTTTCAAGCAGCACATTAATCGTCCACAGACTCCTGATATCTTTGTTGGATTTAAAGACAGGTTCTGCTCTTTTGCCATTTTGATGGATACCGGTATAAATTCTGATAAGTAGGTACTGCAACACAACGGTCTGCCACAGATACCGATTCCTCCAAGAATTTTTGTCTCGTCACGCACACCAATCTGCCGCAACTCAATACGGGTGCGGAATACCGATGCCAGATCCTTTACCAGCTCGCGAAAGTCGATTCTTCCGTCTGCCGTAAAATAAAACAACAGCTTGTTATTGTCAAAGGTGTATTCTGCTTCCACTAACTTCATTTCCAGTTTGTGTTTTGCAATTTTTTCTAAGCAGATCTGGAATGCTTCTTTTTCTTTTTCCTTATTCTTCTGTTCTGTCATCTCATCTGCTTCTGTTGCAATGCGGATCACCGGCTTTAACGGTTGTACGACACCGTCCTCTTCCATTTCTCTTGGTGGGATCATGACGGTTCCAAACTCTATTCCACGGGCTGTCTCCACGATAACGTGTGTTCCCGTCTCTATTTCCATTCCTACCGGGTCAAAATAATAGATTTTTCCGGCTTTACGGAATCGGACTCCTACAATTTTTATCATGTTAATTCTCCTTTATCGTCAACAGCAGCAGTTCAATGACCAGATCAAAATTCACATTGGCATTCAGACGGACTTTTGCTTTCTCTAATGCCTCTAAGATCTGCTCGATCCCTTCATAGGAACTCTTGCTTGCACTCTTTTTGATGTCATAGATCTCATCCCGGAATACCAGATGGTTAACATCTGCTGTTGCTTTATATAATAAGACATCCCGATACCAGATCATCATGATATCGAAATAATCGTTTATTTCCAGTTTGTATTCACTGATCTGCTTTACTGCCTCCATCATTTCGTAGAGATCGATCTCTTTTAATCTGCGGATCAGTTGTAATGCCGAGTTTTTAATCTCGTTAAAGGATTCTGAGGATGCTAATTTGATCGCTTTTCCTACATTTCCCTGTGCAAACGCCGTACACACTTCTGCCTGATAATCAGGGATCTGGCAATGCTCCATCAGATAACTTTTGATCTTTTCATTTGGCACTGCTTTTAAATCCAGTGTGATACAGCGGGAATTTATCGTTGGCAGAAACGAATCTGCATTGGTTGTCAATAAGAGAATGACCACATATGCCGGCGGCTCTTCGATCGTTTTTAACAATGCATTCTGCGCCTGCACATTCATCTTTTCCGCTTCATCGATGATGTAGATCTTGTAAGGACTTGCATACGGCTTGATATCCACATCGTCCTTTACCTGTCTACGGATATCATCCACGGAAATCGTGTTTGGCTTCTCATGTGTCACATAAATAATATCCGGCTGGTTTTTGCTGATCGCCTGTTTGCAGGAATGACATTCCATACAGCCCTCTGTCCCATGCTTTTCACATTGGAGTGCCATTGCAAATGCTTCCGCTATCATTTTTTTCCCGGAATCATCCGGTCCGTTTAAAATATAGGCATGTGATACCTTCTGCGATAAGATCGCATTCTGTAAATGTTCAATTATCTGTTCATGTCCTATAATCTCCGCAAATCCTGCCATTGAAATCTCCTTTATGTAGAAATATCGATCAGAAGTCCCCTGATCTCATCCACTTTATTTAAAATATTAATATGATCTTTCTCATCTTTGACTAACTCTTCCGCAAGTTCATCTAAATTCTTATCTACCAGACGGACAATACCATATACCCTGTGTCTGCCGCGCCGGTCTAAAAAATTCTCTCTGGAAAATTTATGGGAACGGTTGACTACCTCATTCATAAATTCCTTGACGAGCGAGCGGTATTTTTTCATATCTCTTACATCCATATGCTCGGAAAGCTTCTTGCCCTGTTTGTCGATCTCTTTCATCAGTCCGTTAAGCTTTTCCTGCAATTCCGACTCTTCGATCTTACTGGTTAAGGTAAACTTAAAATCTCCGTCTACCTTTTCCTTTGGAGCGGTCGCTTCTACCTGAGAAACCGGAGTTGTCTCATTAATCTTCATGTTCATACGGTCACCTCATTGTGGATTCTGTCATACAGGATTTCACATAAGAAATGATCTCCTGCTCGGTATGCTCTAAATCATTGTTTACAAATGTCTTTGTGATGCCTGCCTCCTGCAGCTTTTCCGGTGAAAAATCTGCCTCATCCGCCAAAAATCTGCGGCACATCTCCGCATATTTCGGCTCTGCCTGACTTCTCTCCCGCTCTAAAGCTCTCTGCAAACGGACACCATCATCTACTTCTATATATATCGGCACCAGATACGCTTCTCCGTAGTATTCTTTTAATTTCCGGTAGGATTCCACCGTTCCGATCATCAGATAATCGTGATGCTCTACATCGGTCTGTTTATCATCCACTGTGAGATATTTCCAGACCCCGTGTACCGTATTATATGCGCGTAGCTCAATAATGCGCCCCTGCTTTTCGAACTCTTCTACTTCTTTTTCCGTAATAAAGTGATATTCTCTTCCCTCTTCTTCACCTTCCCGGATCGGGCGTGTGGTATAGGGAACGATGGTAGAAAAATGCAGCTTCTCTGATAATCTTGCATATAACGTATCTTTTCCTGATGAACTTTTCCCCATCAGACAAAATATTCTGCCCATGATCTCTCCCTTGATGCGTTTTTGGCAAAAAGCCAATTATAAATAGTATAATATAATTTTTACGGAATCACAACCTCTATCCGTTCATTTGATGTCCCGGACAATCCGCTGATATGCAGTCCGCTTTCCCGGCATTTTGCGATTCCTTCTAAAAATCCATTCTCGATCCGTTCTCCCGGAAGCAGGAGCGGGATTCCCGGCGGATACAGGCTGACCGTTACCGCACTGATCTTTCCTAATGCACTTTCTAAAGAGATCTCCATTTTTCTCATGTCCTCTGCTTCCCAGACCGGGTAGACCACTTCTTTTTTTCCATACAATTCCTGCATAAAGAGATACGAAACATGTTCGTTTTCATCTTCTATTTTGATAGATTCTTCTACCGCAACATCTTTCCCTGTCTTTTTCATCTGTTCATCGATCGTATGAAGTGCTTCGGAAAGACTGAAAAATCCGTCCTCCGTGTCCATGATACCGGTCAGTGCCAGTGCATAATAACCGGATGCCATCTCTAACTCCATATCCCAGTCTTTTCTTAATATGTCCATCAGTTCTTTTCCGGTCATATCCGTATTTCCCGTATAAATGAGGATTTTTGTAGGATCAAATGCATATCCCTCTTCTTTTGAAAAATCTTCTTCTGTCAGGACTTTTAAATGCTTTAAGTCTTGCACCTTCCGATAAAAGGTGGTCAGATTCTCTTCTAAGTCTGCAAAATACCGCTCACTTCGGCTCTGTAAGATCCTCACACACCGGTCTATCGATGCCATTAACAGATAGGATGGAGAAGATGTCTGATACACGCTCAGATATTTTCGTATTCTTTCGGGTGCGATCCGTTCACTCATACGGTGGAGCACGGCTGTCTGCGTCAGTGACGGAAGTGTTTTATGAAAACTCTGGATCACGACATCCGCTCCTTCTGATACTGCAGAAGCCGGAAAACTCTCTGAAAATCCAAGATGTGCTCCGTGTGCCTCATCTACAATCAGGGGGATTTCGCTCTTATGAACAATTCCTGCAATCGTTCTGATATCGGAAAGCACTCCGTCATAGGTTGGTGAGGTAAGGATAACGGCTTTGATCTTAGGATGTCTTTTCAATGCCTCCTCCACATCTTTCGGATGGATGCTGCCCTGTATCCCTTCTTTCGTGATGGACGGATAGAGATATTCGGTCTTTAACTCTGATAATTCCACGGCATGATAGACGGCTTTATGACAGTTTCTTGCCATCAGGACGGTATCTCCCCGCCTTGTGGCGGCACTGATCGCTGCTAACAGTCCGCAGGTACTTCCGTTTACTAAGAAAAAACTCTCTTTTGCTCCATATAACTCTGCTAACCGTTCCTTGCCTTCTAACAGGATCCCTTCCGGTTCATGCAGATTGTCAAACCCTTCGATCTCCGTGATATCCATGGAATAAGGGTCCATTAATGCATGCTCTTTTCGCTTATGTCCCGGCATATGAAACGGGTATATTTCTTTTTGACGATATCTTTCTAATTTTGCATCTAAGTATTCCTGCTTCATTTTTTCCTCGCAATCATTTGCATTTTGTGATATAGTATTGTCGATTCTAGTCTTTTACAAAGGAGGATTCCTATGGAGAATGCATTAGTAATTCTCTGTGGCGGTGACAGTTCACGCATGGGTTCTGACAAAGCCCTGCTTCCATTTGGCAACTGCTGCATGGTTGAATACCTTGTTCATAAATTTGAGCCATATTTCTCAAAAATATATTTATCCGTAAAGCAGAAGGGCATTTATTCCCATCTGCATTTAAACGTACAGGAGATTTCCGATATTTACCTGAATGCCGGTCCTTTAGCCGGTGTGTTCAGCACTTTGTCCATGATCGATGAAGAACGGGCTTTCTATATTTCCATAGATACGCCTTTTTTCGATCCGAAGCTAGCTGCACATCTCTTAGAAATGAGTGCATCCTACGACATCTGTACGATACAGCGAAAAGAAGACGAGACCGAGCAGATCCTTTCTACGGTTTACTCTAAGTCCTGCATTACCAAATTAGGAAAATGCCTTCTTTTACGTCAGTATTCCATTAAAAATGTTCAGGACAAATGTAAGACGTTGTATGTTCCGCAAGAGGACTTAGACTTTTTGCCGCCTCTTGATGTACAATTTTTTGAACTCGATACAAGGGCTTCCTACTATCAGGCTTTACAATATCTGCATGACTTAGAAGGAGATGCCATATTTCGGGAAACTTCCGAACTTTCCAATTAATCGGTTAATCCAGATAACGCATTAATTCCGGCATCCAGTCTCCTAAATAGTAATTTCCCTCGGCAAGGGAATCCCAGATCGGACGATAATAAGCAATCATGACTTTCATGACCTCTTCAAAGGAAGGGGTCTTCTTTTTTTCTTTCTTTAAATAGGATTTCCATTTCTTTTTCATGTAAGAACTGCTCTGATATCCTTCAAACATGTCAAAACGCTCTTTTTTCAGTGGAATCTTTTGCTCTTTTGCAAGACTTTCTATCTGCTCCGTGACTTTTCTGCTGCTGTTCATTTCTTTGCTGAGTAGCTCATAGAGAACATAGTAACTTCCCATATCATTAATAAGCTCCATGTCCCGCATGATACGGATAAAATGCTCCGCTAAGATCCCTTCCATCGGATAATGCAGATATTCCACACTCCGCTCCTCTTCTAAGAACGGATGCAGCTCTTCACGCGAAGGCTCTAACGGCTCCTCTTTTTCCTGCTCTAAGACCAGCTGCACCGGGATCTGAAGTTCTTCGATTTTAACACTTAAATATACGCAGATGCCTTCGTCCTCTTTTTCTACCCGGTATTTCCACCAAAGCTCTGCTTTTTTCTCATTCTGAAAGATCTTACTCATGCGGTGTATCACATTCCGCACGGTCAGCTCTTCTTCGCTTAAGATCACATACTCTAAACGTGTCGGTGCTTTCCGCCTGTAATACTCTAACGATAATATGCTGTTGTTTTTTAACCGGAAGTTCTCTGCCTCGTCAGATTCACAGACCGCCGTTACGGCTTCTTCTATGACAAATGCCGATAACAGGTTCTCATATGGGATTTTCAGTTCTTCACTCTTTGCCTTTACTGCTGACAGGCTCTTTTTGGACATTACAGCCACACCCCGATCCTATTGCGTACTTTTTCTACCACTCGACGCTCTCTTGCATACATCATAAGTTTTGCGATGTCCTTTTCTTCATCTTTGATGAATGCAAGCAGTCCCTTTTTCAGACTGTCTGCATCTAACTTGTCCTCATATTTCAGACAGTCGCAGATCAGACGCTCTTTTTCGTATATCTTTATCTTCTGTCCGTTCATATCGAAGGTTTCGACACCCATCTCTAAGACTTTCGTTTCCGTATAGTATGGATGTACGATCGGATAATCCATCTTAAATCTGGATTTTGAAGTGTTCTTATCCACCGCAATACTCCATATGTAAGGACGTTCTTTGAGATATCCCTGATAATAAAGACCGCTCTCCATACACAGCACTCCATCCGGGAACAGCACCGGTATAATCTCTTCTTCGGATTTCTTACGATAACCTAAGGAATAGTACCCGCTCTTGATCCTTTCTAACGTTCCTTCCTCTACAAATCTCTGGAGTACCCGGTAGTCCAGACCTAAGGTATACAGCTCTGACGTTTTCGCTACCCCGCCCTTTTCTTCGATCAGCTTGCGGATTGCTTCTAGCTGCTGCTCTTTCTTCTCTTGTCTGGATAATCGTTCTTTCTTCTCTTCTGCCATTTTTTTCCGCTCCATAGATGTACTTTTGGTATTTTTATATACTTATTATATGCTCTTGGAAAATCCCTGTCAAACCTATAAAAGTGAAAAATCCTTGTAAAACAGGGTTGTTGTTCCGGGTGATTTTTTCTATAATATTCTTATATGCTTTTGGCACATGATTGAGAAATCTATGACTATAATAAAAAGGAAAGGGGATTTACCATGGACCATCAAACCATGCATTCTACACTTCGCAAGAATCCGTCAAGACAGACCTGTGAAACTATTATCAAGCGGATTCTGATGACAGAGGTTTTAGAAAAAGGAACAAACCGACACTTTAAGCAGGCTTCTGATTTCATGTCTTACTTTGAATCTCTTTATCCTGCCTCCGACAGTCTTGCCAAACAGGTGCAGCGGGCTGTCAAATCCATGAATATGCCAAAGGACTCTAACGGCTATTTTATCATCAATAAGTCCAGAGAACAGTTAGAACAGGAAGAGGATCTGCGTTATCTGTTTCAAAAGGCTTCCGCTTCTGTCGAGCCGTTAGAAGAATATGAGACTGTATTTTTAAGAGCGGATGCTAAGTTAGCTTCCTATCTGATGGATACGATCGAAGGTTCCATTACCTTTCAGGATAAATACATTACGATGGTAAAGACTTCTAATGGGATCCTGTTCTATACTTTAAATAAACCTGTTTTGGTAACTCTTTTAAATAGTCTGATAGAACTTTAAGTTAGATATTTTAATGTGAATTATTTATACATTATCTGACATTTTATTTATTTTTTCGATATGTCTATAAATAACAAAAAGGACAATTTCTTCAACTTAAAATTGTCCTTTTCTATGTTACTTGTCTTCGATTTAAGTCTTATTCTACTTTCTGCGCCATTTCTTTTTCGAATTTCGGATGATGGTATAACGTGGGTCCGGTTTATTTCGCTTTCTGTCTACTTTCGTCTTTATCACAAAGGAGTTATCGGAAACATATCGTCCGATCAGTGCTAATGCTGCACAGACTAACACGATGATCACTAACATCACAATGGTATTTCCTTTGACGTATGCTGTCTTTTCTCCCTTTTTGGTTGTCTCTTTTGTATTGTCAAATGGGAACTTCTCCGGCTCTGCTTTTGTGACCATGATATCGGCTCCACCCACAGCATGTCCTGCATAGGTGTATTCCAGACGACCGGCACTGTTCTTTGATTCACCTTTTTCTTTCACTTCTACTTTCGCATCTTCAAAAGAAGCGGTCTTTGGAAGGATGATCCCTCCGTTTTTATCCAAGCCTGCAAAGGACTGATCCGTATTCAGGATTCCCGTATCCTGTATCTTGTCCTTGGTATATGCTTTTTCATTATCTTTGACACTGAATATCTGGAAATTGTCAAAACAGTAGTTGAACAGATTTACCGTGTCTTCAAAATGCGCCGGTGCCTGTGCATTCATAACGACACAGACTAGGGACATTCCGTCGCGCTCTGCATAAGTAACCAGTGTACTGTTTGCCGCTACGGTATATCCGGTCTTTCCTCCGGTACATCCATCATAGATATATTTTGCCGTACGGAACGGATAGAGCATATTGTGGTGATTATGTAGTGTGGTTTCGTCTTCATGCTTATTGGTCGGAGGAATGACATAGACCTTCGTACCTGTAATCTTACGAAATTCCTCATTCTCATATGCGGCACGGGCGATTAAGAGCATGTCTCTCGTTGAGGTATAGTGCTGCTCGTCCGGAAGACCGTTCGTGTTATTAAAATGCGTATTCGTACATCCTAATTCTTTTGCCTTTTCATTCATCATATCGACAAACTTGCTGACATCACCACCGCCGATATGCTCTGCAACTGCATAGGCACATTCATTTGCAGATTCGAGCATGACGCCGTAAAGACACTGCTCTAAAGTCATCTTCTCTTCTAAATCTCTTGAAATATGGGAGGTGTCTCCCTCATTTTTGTATACCGCATCCGCTGAAAAAGTAACGATATCGTCCATCTTTCCTTTTTCAATGGCGATCAGCGTTGTCATGATCTTCGTGATACTTGCCGGGTAATGAACCTCGTCTACATTCTTTTCATATAATACAGCTCCCGTGTTCATTTCCATCACCATCACACATGGGGATGCCGTTTCCGGTGCCTGCGGCCAGTACTCGGATGCCTGTACCGGGATCATGCTGCCTGTAAATATTGCCGTTATGCTTAAAAAGAGTGCTATGCCCTTTTTCCATCTGTTTTTCTTCATTCTTTCTTCTCCATATTATCATTCCCTGATATTTCTATCTTCTATTTTTAAAATTGCTCACTATTTAATAGTATAATCTCCCTGTCCTCTTGGTGCAACTTATTTTTTATAAACTCTTTTTTTTCCTGTCCTTTTCATGTAAAATATGTATTGCAAAATGATTTTATAGGAGTGACATTATGAGACTTAGAAATATTCCGGGTGCAGATGAAGCAATTGCTGACAGCCCGCATTGTATACAGGAACCTATGGCAGAAAAAGGACGCTGGAATCTGATATTTGGAAATGAGAATCCGATCCACATTGAGATCGGCATGGGAAAGGGGCAGTTCATCATGAAGCTTGCAAAAGAACACCCGGATATCAATTACATCGGAATTGAGCGTTATTCTTCCGTACTGCTCCGTGCTTTACAGAAAATGGAGATAGAGCCTCTGCCAAATATCCGCTTTTTGTGCATGGACGCTTCTATCATTACGGAAGTCTTTGATAAAGAAGAGGTCGCTAAGATCTATCTGAATTTTTCCGACCCATGGCCAAAGGAACGCCACGCCAAGCGCCGCCTGACCAGCCGGCAGTTCTTTGAACGCTATGATAAGATTTTAGCAGGAAACGGTGTGGTGGAATTTAAAACGGACAATGATGATCTGTTTGCTTTCTCTATGGAGGAAGTAGCAGAAGCCGGATGGACGCTTGATGCGCATACCTTTGATCTGCACCACGACCCGGTCTTAAACGAAGGAAATGTAATGACTGAATACGAAGAAAAATTTTCTTCTCTCGGACACCCGATCCATAAATTAATTGCAAGGAGGTCTTTTTCTTGAAAAAATATTCTACCGTCATCTTTGACTTAGATGGAACACTTTTAAATACGATCGAGGATTTAACGAATGCCCTGAACCATACGTTGCAGGAATTTGATATGCCGACCAGAACGCTTCCTGAAGTCCAGAGCTTTGTCGGCAACGGACTGCGGCTTCTTTTGATCCGTGCAATCCCACAGGGAGAGGATAACCCACAGTTTGAAGAAGTATTTGCCGCTTTTAAAACCTACTATACTGACCACTGTAAAGAAGCAACTGCTCCGTATCCGGGCATTATGGAGCTTTTAAAGACTTTACAGGAACATGAGATCCCTATGGCGATCGTTTCTAATAAAAATGATGCAGCAGTCAAACGTCTTGCAGCAGATTTTTTTGAAGGGATCATTTCTGTGGCAATCGGTGAAAGAACCGGCGTAAGAAAGAAACCTGCACCGGATACGGTCTTTACTGCCTTAGAGGAATTGGGTGAATCTGCCGACTCTGCTGTTTATGTCGGGGATTCTGAAGTAGATTTACAGACTGCTGCAAATTCCGGCATGGACTGCATCAGTGTTGCATGGGGATTTAAGGGACGTGCCTTTTTAGAAAAAGAAGGGGCATCCCACATTGTGGACACCCCGGAGGAAATCTTAGGCTTCCTTATTTAAGATTTCTTCCATCTCACGAAGAGATGCTCTCATATTTCTCATTCGTTTCTGGATAAAAGATTTGTGATAAGTATAAAAGAGTATTTTGTTAAAGATATCCATTTTTTATTTTATCTTATGCAGAATACTCTTATCTGCTCTTTGAAAATTCGATCTCTATCTTTGTTCCTTTGCCTTTTTCACTGGTCAGCTCCATATGAGCACCGTGCTGCTGGATAATATGTTTTACAATGGCAAGTCCGAGTCCGGTTCCTCCGGTGGATTTCGAGCGGCTCTTATCTACCCGGTAAAATCTTTCAAAAATCCTCTCCTGATGCTCTTTGGAAATTCCGATACCATTGTCCTCGACACAAAGATAGATTTTTCCCTTTACCGGTTTTACCGTAACATCTACTTTTCCACCTTCGTTATTATAACGGATCGCATTGTCACAAAGATTATAGACGACCTCTTCAAGCATTTCTTTGTTGCCTTCTAAGTAAGCATTTGTTCCATGTATCGAAATAGTAATACCATGATTCTCGGCTGAAAATTTCAGCATATTCACACAATCCTCAGCTATTTTATATAAGTCGATCGCTTCATAGATCACCTTCTGTTCGGAGGTGTCTAACTGCGACAGACGGATCGTATCATTGATCAGGGTCAGCAGACGTTTTGCGCTCTTATGAATTTCTCCCGCAAAACGGATGGTTTCCTCTTCATTCGTCATTCCATTCTGTATTAACTCCGAATAGCCGGAAATAGCTGTCAGCGGTGTCTTTAATTCATGTGATACATTTGCCGTAAACTCCTGCCGCATCTTTGCATTCATTAAAATATTTTTATGCTGCTCCTGTATCGTATTGATAAACGGCATCAGTTCTTTATAGGTTGTGATGTCCTCTAAGTGATCCAGATTCTCTGACATCTGCTCGATCGGCAACAACAGGCTCTTTGTCAGAACATCTGACAGCATCTTACTGATCGCAAGAATCACAAAGATCAGGATCAGGATTGCCGGAGTCACTTTGATAAAGACACTCCAGATACTTCTTGACTCCTTTGCAACACGAAGAATATTTCCATCGTCTAAACGGACTGCATAATAAAACGTATTCTTATCTAAAGTATCCGACGTACGGATTGCTTTTCCATTTCCATGCTTTAATGCCTGGCGGACCTCCTGCCGGTTTGCATGGTTCTCCATTTTTTTTGCATCCGCAAAACTGTCGTAAAAGACTTTTCCGTCTTTTTTTATCATTGTGATCCTGAGGTCATCCACATCGGGATCGTATTCTCCCTGCAGGATCTGATCATATGACTGTGTCTCTTTGATGACATCTGCATAGGTCTTTAACTCGTCTACAACTTCACTCTTAAATAATTCATAAAAAATAACGGTAGATAAACAGAATGTTAACAGAATACCTACCGCCGAAATAAACATAAATTGAAGATTTATCTTTTTTTTCATCTTATATCACTACTCCAATCGATAGCCTACGTTACGCACGGTCTTGATCCGTTTTCCACTTTCGCCTAACTTCTGGCGGAGTGTCTTAATGTGCATGTCAAGGGTTCTCGATTCTCCTTCAAAGTCCACACCCCAGACGCGTTCCATGATCACGTCGCGGGAAAGAACAATGCCAACATTTTGGAGCAATAATTTCAAAAGTTCAAATTCCTTATAAGTAAGCTCACAGGGCTGCCCCTGCACGCTTACTTTATGTTTCTCATTATCAATCGTGATCTCACCTAAGGACAAAACTTTAGATTCGTACATATTCATGCTTCTGCGAAGAAGCGCTTTTACTCTGGAAATCAGCTCCATGACTCCAAATGGCTTTGTCAGATAATCGTCTGCTCCTGAATCCAGCCCCTTTACCTTATCAATTTCCGTGGTTTTAGCTGTTACCATAATGATCGGAACCTTTCTGGTTTCCGGATTCTTTCTGAGCTTTCTTAAAATCTCAAGCCCATCCTCATCCGGAAGCATGATATCTAAAAGAATCAAGTCCGGTGTCTTATCGGAAAGTTTATGGTAAAAATCTTTTGCACACTCAAAATCCATTACCGTGTAACCACTGTTTTTCAAAGAAAATGTCTCAATTTCCCGAATATTCACATCATCTTCTACAATGTAAATCAAAGCCATTTCATCACCTGCTTTTTTATTTGTCAGCTTTACCTATCTGATATTTATTATAATACATCTGATATAAGTTCTGGAAGTCTTTATTATCCTTCTGTTTTACTTCATTCAGATATTCGTGTGTTTCAAATCCATCTTCTTCTACCTGGATCAGGCAGACTGCAATGTTCGAGCAGTGATCTGCCACACGCTCATAGTTTGTCAGAATGTCTGACAGGGAAAGTCCGAGTTCAATCGTACATTTTCCTTTACGAAGACGTTTTACATGATGGTTCTTGATCTTTACATTCAGATCATCAATGACTTCTTCTAACGGCTCTACTCTTTCAGCAAGTGCCATGCTTCCTGACTTATATGCTTCTACGGATAAATCCATGATCTCTTTTACTGCTTCGCCGTAGGTCACTAACTCGCCTTTTGCTTTTTCTGAGAAAGTCTCCTCTTTTGCCTGCATTTCCATTGCAGTTTCGGCTAAGTTCAAAGCGTGGTCACTGATCCGCTCAAAATCTCCCATACAGTGGAAAAGATTTGATACGGTATGATTATCCTCATCAGACAGAGGTTTTCCACTTAACTTCATCAGATATGTTCCAAGCTCATCTTCATAGTGATCGATCATATCCTCTAAACGGAATACATCTTTGACTTTTTTCTGGTCATAATCGGTGATCGAATCAATCGCATACTCTAAGGAACGCTGTGCTAATTTTGCCATTTCGATTCCAACATTCTTACACTGGGCAACAGCAAATGCCGGCTTCTCTAAGAAACGTGTATCGAGAAGTTTTGTTGCATCCGGGATTTCCTCCACTTTTTCGTCTTCGGTCTCCGGAATCGTAAGTGTTGCCAGTTTTACTAATACCTTTCCAAATGGAAGCAGTACCAATGTTGCCGCAATATTGAATGTACTGTGGATCACCGCAATACCCATTGGGGTTGCCGCATCGTTTAAGAAATCAAAATGTACAAACGAGTTGACCGCATAGAATGCCACCATAAACAGTACGGTTCCTATAATATTAAAATAAAGATGTATCAATGCTGCACGTTTTGCATTTTTCTTTGCTCCAATAGAAGAAATCATTGCCGTAACACAGGTTCCGATATTCTGTCCCATGATAATCGGTAATGCGATTCCAAAACTCATCGAACCGGTTGCACAAAGAGCCTGCAAAATACCTACCGATGCAGAAGAACTCTGAATAACTGCCGTTAAAACAAGACCTGCTAACATACCAAGAATCGGATTGGTGAAAATCATCAGGATATTTGTAAATTCCGGCACATCTGCAAGAGGTTTTACTGCTTCACTCATAGTTTCCATACCAAACATCAGGACCGCAAATCCAAGCATAATGGATGCAATGTCTTTTTTCTTGCTGTCCTTTGTCAGCATCATCATAAAGATTCCGATTAATGCTAAAATCGGAGCGAATGAGGACGGTTTTAAAAGCTGTATAAAGAAATTCTCGCTCTCAATTCCCGTCAGACTCAAAATCCAGGAAGTGATTGTTGTACCAACATTGGCACCCATGATAATTCCTACTGCCTGGGATAATTTCATAATCCCGGAGTTAACAAAACCGACAACCATGACTGTTGTTGCCGATGATGACTGAATGACTGCCGTTACTCCTGCACCAAGTAATACTGCTTTAATTGGTGTAGATGTCAGTTTTTCCAAGATCTGTTCCAGTTTACCACCGGAAGTCTTTGCAAGACCGTCTCCCATAACATCCATTCCGTACAGGAACAGAGCCAGTCCGCCTACCATTGTCAATAAATCAAAAAAATCCATCTCTTCTCCTCTTAAATTTACATACTTTACTATTTTTTTACACTATCAAAGCCATTGTAGGTGGGGTTTGTAAAAAACAAGGGGTATTTATGTAAAATCTATGTAAATTTTAGAGGTTAGAAGTATTTTCCTTTGCTATTTTCCTAGCCCGGATGATTTCCTGTAATGGAGAAGATTACCCATTCTGCAATATTTGTCGCATGATCTCCGATTCTCTCAAGATACTTTGATACCATGAGAAGGTCTGCTGCCTGTTCTCCGTTCTCCGGATTCTGATGGATCGCATCGATCAGTTCTGCTTTGATCTGATCAAACAGATCGTCGATCACATCATCGCTTTCAATGACTTTTTCCGCTTTCGCCAAATCCTTTTCCACATAGGCTTCGATGCTCTTTACCAGCATAACCATTGCCTCTTTTGCCATGGTCTGCAGATGTTCAATGTTTCTGATATAAGGAGTTCCTGCCATTAAGATCGTCATTTCCGAAATATCTGCCGCATGATCTCCGATCCTCTCCATATCTGTGATCATTTTTAAGGCTGCGGATATCTGACGCAGATCCCTTGCTACCGGCTGCTGCTGTAGGAGAAGTTTCAGACAAAGACTTTCGATCTCTCTTTCTTTTTCATCGATCTCTTCATCGAAATCTACAATCTCTTTTGCTTTTTTGGCATCCTGTTTCATCAATGCGGTAATTGCCATCTCGATCGCTTCTTCGATCAGGCTTCCCATATTGATCAATTCATTGTTAAGCTGCTCTAACTGTCTGTCGAATCGGTTTCGCATTATCCAAACCTCCCTGTGATGTAATCTTCTGTTCTTTTATCTTTCGGCATGGAGAATAATTCTTCGGTATCTCCATATTCGATCATGTCTCCTAATAAGAAAAATGCTGTCTTATCCGAAACACGGGTTGCCTGCTGCATATTATGCGTTACCATAATAATTGTATACTTATTTTTCAGATCAATTACTAAATCTTCGATCTTTGATGTGGAGATCGGGTCTAATGCAGAAGTCGGTTCATCCATCAGAATGACCTCCGGTTCTACTGCAAGTGCTCTTGCGATACAGAGTCTCTGCTGCTGTCCTCCCGAAAGACCAAGTGCACTCTTTTTCAGACGATCTTTTAATTCATCCCAGATTGCTGCATTTCTTAAAGACCGCTCCACGATCTCATCTAACACTTTTTTATTACGGATCCCGTGTGTCCGCGGTCCGTATGCAATGTTGTCATAGACACTCATTGGAAACGGATTCGGATTCTGGAATACCATACCTACTCTTTTTCTCAATTTATTGACATCCATGTTTCCGTAAATGTCTTCTCCGTCTAAGGTTACGGAACCTGTAATCTTACATCCTTCTACTAAGTCATTCATACGGTTCAGACATTTTAAAAATGTGGATTTTCCACATCCGGAAGGTCCGATAAAGGCTGTGATCTCGTTTTCAGCCAGATTCATGTTGATATTTTTTAACGCGTGGTAATCTCCGTAATACAGATTGAGATCTTTGATTTCAAATTTGTTTCCCATCTGCTCCTCCTATTTTTTCGTAAATTTTTTTGCCACAAAATTAGAAAGCATATTGATCAGAACTACAACGATCAGTAATACGACCGCTGTTGCATATGCCTGATCTGTGTAAAGTCCCTCTTTTGAAAGACTGTACATATGGATTGCAAGTGTTCTTCCCGAACTCATGATGCTTGAAGGAATCTCTGCAACCGTACCTGCCGTATAGATCAGCGCTGCCGTTTCACCTACCATACGTCCGATCGCAAGAATGACTCCTGCTAAAATTCCCGGTACTGCTGACGGAAGAACGATTTTAAATATGGTACGCAGTTTTCCTGCTCCAAGTCCAAAACTTCCTTCGCGGAATGAATTCGGAACTGCTAACAATGCTTCCTCCGTTGTCCTCATAATGACCGGAAGCACCATAATGGATAAGGTCAGCGCTCCTGCTAAAATAGAGTAACCGCATTTTAAGGTTGTAACAAAGAATAACATTCCGAACAGTCCATAGACGATAGACGGGATTCCTGTCAGTGTTTCAGTCGTAACACGAACGACTTCCACGAGTTTGTTTCCTTTTTTTGCATACTCTACTAAATATATCGCTGAAAAAATTCCGATCGGTCCTGCTATACATAAGGAAAGTAAGGTAATGATCAGTGTGTTTATAATTGCAGGAAGCATGGACACATTTTCGGTCGTATACTTGAGTGCAAAAAGGTCTGTGCTTAGGTTTGGGATTCCTTTTACTAAAATGTAGATCAGGATAAAGCCCAGTGCTAAGACCGTCAATAATATTGCCAGTTTTGTAAGTAATGCAAGAAGGAAAGAACTCGGATGCTTACTGTAATTTTTTAATTTTTGTTTTCTTGTAACCCTGTTGATCGGTTCTTGTATTTTCATTTCAATATCCATTAATCAGCCCTCCTTCTTTTTAATACGGAAAATAACAGGTTGATCATCAGAATAAATACGAACAGTACCACACCTGTTGCGATCAATGCTTCTCTGTGAAGGTCTGTAGCATATCCCATCTCGATCACGATATTTCCGGTCAGGGTTCTGATCCCTTTAAATATGCCTTTTGGCATTCTTGCCTGGTTTCCTGCAACCATGATAACAGCCATGGTCTCTCCGATCGCTCTTCCGATTCCAAGGACAATTCCCGCCATGATTCCCGATTTTGCTGCCGGTACAACGGTACAATATACACTTCTTTCATGTGTTGCACCCAGTGCCAGTGCACCTTCGTAATATTTATTCGGTACGGCACGGATCGCCGATTCCGATACTCCGATAATCGTTGGAAGTATCATGATTCCAAGCAGTATGGATGCCGTTAAAATACTGTTTCCGTTTCCTTCAAAGGTATTGCGGATAAACGGTACAAGTACGACCAGTCCGAAAAATCCATATACAACCGACGGGATTCCCGCTAACAGCTCAACACCCGGTTTGATAATTTTGTAAATTCCTTTTGGACAGAACTTCGCAAGATAGATTGCAGACAATACACCGATTGGTACTCCAATGATGATCGCTCCTGCCGTTACATAGATACTTCCAAGGATCATTGGCCAGATTCCGAAAATATTATTTCCCGGTCTCCATCTCTGTCCGAAGATAAAATCGCCAAATCCGATCTTTTTCATTGCCGGTATTCCGTTCATGAATAGAAAAATACAGATTAAAACAACCGATATGATGGATATACATGCTGCAATGAGGAATATGATCTCCATCAGTTTTTCTTTTCCTTTATATTTGCTCATATCATTTCTCTCTCTATTTATTTTCAGATACTACGGATACCCGCTTGTCAGCGGGTATTGTTTCCTTTATTTGAATTACCTTGTTTTAAATGAGGGAAGGAGCCATAGCTCCTCAACCTTTTTTACAGCTCATCCCAGCTTGTTACATCTCCTAAGTAGATATCTTTTACCTGGTCGGATGTGATGTCATCTAATGTGTTGTTTTTGTTTACGATGACTGCGATTCCGTCCATTGCGATTGCTGTTGCTTTTAACTCGCTCTCGCTGTCTTTTAATTCACGGGATGCCATTCCGATATCACAGGTTCCTTCCATTGCTGCTGTCATACCTGTTGTGGAATCACTTTCCTGAACTTCAATCTCTGCTTCTTTGTTTACTGCTAAGTATGCTTCTTTTAATTTTTCCATAACCGGTGTTACAGAAGAAGAACCTGCAACTACGATCTTACCTTTTGCTCCGTTGCTCTCGAATTTTCCATCTGATACGGAAATGTATCCGTTGTCTTCGATTACTTTCTGTCCGTCATCACTCATGATGTAGTTGATGAAATCCTGTGCAACATCACTTACGTTGTCTTTTGTTGCAATGTTGAATGGTCTGGAGATTTTGTAAGAACCATCTTTAATGGTATCTACGCTTGGCTCTACTCCGTCTACCTTTAATGCTTTGGTTGTGTCATCTAAAGAACCTAAGGATGCATAACCGATCGCGTAATCATCTCCGGCTACTGTGGTCATCATAACTGCTGTGCTGTTTGCGATAACAGCTTCCTCTGTGGTCATGTCCACTTTTTCACCGTTCTCTTCCTGCTGTACTCCAAACAGTTCGATGAATGCTCCTCTTGTTCCGGAACCATCCTCACGGGATACTACGGTAATATCTGAGCTTGTATCAAATCCGTCTGACTTCTTTTCACTTGTTGTCTCTGTCTTTGCAGAATCATCTTTTTTGTTGTCTGCACTGCTGCCGCATCCTGTTAATGCACCGATCGTTATTAATCCGGCAAGTAATAAACACACTGTTTTTTTCATCTTTTTTCCTCCATATTATCTTTTTCATATTATAAAATTTTATGTTTCCTTCTCTTTGGAAGGTATGATTTTATTCTAAAAACCCTATGTAAAATATAAAATCACTCTTATGTAAAATGGTGGTAAAATGTAATTAAAAAAATTACACAGACAAAACTCTATCATTTCGTCTGTGTAATCCTATAATTTTTCTGAAAAAATATTTTGTTTCTTAAACTAGCGGGCTGCACAAAATATGGAATGATTACAATGCGGTTACTTTTTCACTGATCTTCTTGATAATACGGACAACCGTTTCCATTCCTTCTACCGTTACATGCTCCATTGGTCCGTGATAAGCATATCCGCCGGTTCCAAGATTTGGGCAAGGCAGTCCTTTGTGGCTGAGTGTTGCCCCATCGGTTCCGCCACGGATCGGGTCAGGTGTCGGCTCTATTCCGTTTTCACGGATCGCTTCCTTTGCAATTTCAATAATTTCCATATGCTCACGGATAATCTCATTCATATTGCGATAGCTTTCCTGTATTTTCAAGGTAACTGTTTCTTTTCCATATAGATCCTGCATCTCTTTTTCTATTTTTTTCAAATAATCGATTCGATTCAAAAATTTCTGCATATCGTGGTCACGCACAATATAGGAAAGTTCTGCTTTTTCCACATTTCCGGAAATATCGGTCAGATGATAAAATCCCTCTCTGCCCTCTGTATGCTCCGGTGTCTCGTTCTTCGGGATCTTAGACTCTATTTCACAGGCAATGGCTGCTGCATTGACCATAATGTCTTTTGCTTCTCCCGGATGTACGTTCACTCCATGGATCACAAATTCAGCACTTGCCGCGTTGAAATTTTCATAAGCTATTTCGCCCTCATATCCGCCATCTACCGTATATGCAAAATCTGCTTTGAAATAATCCAGATCAAACAGTTCCGCCCCACGTCCGACTTCTTCATCCGGCGTAAATCCTACCCAGATATCTCCGTGAGGGATTCCTTCTTTCTGGATTTCCTCTACCGCCTGCATAATCGCTGCTACTCCTGCCTTATCATCAGAACCCAGCAGCGTTGTTCCATCGGTTGTGATCAATGTTCTTCCTTTTAAAGAAGCCAGATGTGGAAAATTCTCTACTTTTATATAAGTTCCACTTCCCGGCAATAAAACATCCTCACCATTATAATTTTCGATGATCTGCGGCTTTACATTTTCTCCTGAAAAATCCGGTGCGGTGTCCATATGCGCAATAAATCCCACTGCTTTCTTACCTTCCATTCCCGCAGTTGCCGGAAGCAGACCATAGACATAACAATGCTCATCTAATTTTACTTTTTCTAAGTTGAGTTCTTTCAATTCCTGTTCTAATACTTTTGCAAGCTCAAACTGCCGCTTCGTACTTGGGATACTCTCCTGATCATCTTCAGAGGTTGTCCAATAAGATACATATTTTAAAAATCGTTTTTCTACTGCCATGTTTTGTTTTTGCTCCCTTCTGTTAAAATATGTTTATGATTAATATTATTAATCGTCAATAAGGAATGATCCATCTTGCTACTTAAGCTGTTAGAATATAGGTAGCAATTTCAGGAAATCGTGAGGCCCATTGGCGCACACGATTTCTGCTTTCAGAGGTTCATTGGAATGGTCTGCACAAGGAAACGTGGAATATTTCATTTGTGCAGCCCTGCGGAAACATTTACAAAAATATAATTTCAATATCAAACCCTTATTGCATAAAAAAAGCACCATCCCCAATGTTCTTCTAACATCGAAAACAGTACTTTCAAAATGGGTCTTCAGGGGTTCGAACCCTGGACACCCTGATTAAGAGTCAGGTGCTCTGCCAACTGAGCTAGAAGCGCATACAATATAAATAACACCGCTGTCTTGCGACAACGATATTACTATATCACACTATTTTTTATGTGTCAACAGTTTTTTACAATTTTTTTCATCTTTTATGACTCAGACGGAGTGATAAGGTCTCGGCTGTTTTATTGTAATCCATCTTCTCCCAGTCAAAAAGGAGCTTGTGAAAATAATCATGAATTCATAAGAAGAATACTTCTGGCCTTATTTTGACTGATGAATACTATTTTGATGAAAATCAGCCACGCAAAGTAAGAATAAAGATTTCTGTATCAGCAGAAATGTCATTATTAACACTAAAAAAGCCGGAGTCCTACGCAGTTGGGATGAGCTCCATAACACTCTCTTTGAGACATGTACGGATAATTATGGACTAATTCCAATATATTTTTATCATCATCTGATAGTGTTAATTCCTTGCTTTGGGTAGTTTGGTGTGTTTGGGTAGCCACACCATTGACACCAAACTCACCTTTTACCTTACGGTACATATTTACTCTGAAATCGCCATCAAAATCAATCAGCTCTGGCTTTGGTAATCCGTACTCCTCACAGGCTTCAAATAACCTCGGTATTCCGGTTCCCCATTTTATGTTTGATCTGCCGTCATGTAATATGGTTCCTGTATCACACGACTAAATCTTCTTGTATCACTTGCAAGTGGTTATCCCTTACGGACAATTAAAGTATATCAATGCAGGTATTTAATAAAGAGAACCCAGAAGGTAAGTTACTGGTACTGATGGGAAAATTTGCGTAAAAAAATAGGCAGCTCTCTTTCGAACTGCCTCCCCGCCAATGGGATATTCGGATCAGGGCTTTACCCACGCCTCCCTACGGATATTACTATTATATTCAAACATTACTATTAAAATTCACTGATTTCATCGTATAGTATCTCCCATTGTTCCGGAAGTATTTTTAATGTATAAATATCTACACTGCTCTTTTTTATCAGTTTCACCAAATCCTTCTTCATGGACT
>ERZ839741.1356-NODE-1356-length-26399-cov-6.187291_pt1 | contig 26399 bp, 16 predicted proteins | sample MGYA00519880_ERZ839741 | MGnify/ENA primary metagenome ERZ839741 (study PRJEB31850, sample SAMEA3708851) | human gut metagenome | biome: human gut; feature: human-associated habitat; material: faeces | place: China | collected 2014 ...
TGCCGGGCGGAGCAGAGCCCCGCCCCCACATAGATACAATCCGTAAGGCGGATTATAACATCCCCTTTGTCGATAACACCCCGTCGATCCGCGCGTCCCTGCGGGTGGCGGCGTCCAGAGCTTTGGCAAAAGCTTTGAACATGGCCTCCAGCTTATGGTGGTCGTTCTCACCGTACAGCACCTTCAGGTGCAGGTTCATCATGGCGCTGTAGGACACGGCGTAGAAGAACTCCCGCGCCATCTGGGTGTCCATGCCGCCGCAGCTTTGCCCGGCAAAGGCGGCATCGTAGACGAAATACGGCCGCCCGCCCAGATCCACGGCGCAGAGCGCCAGCGTCTCGTCCATCGGCAGCATGCAGCTGCCGTACCGCACAAGGCCGGCCTTGTCGCCCAGCGCCTCCTTGAAGGCGGTGCCCAGCGCAATGCCGATATCCTCGATCGTGTGGTGGCAGTCTACATCCAGATCGCCGTGGCAGGTTACGCTCAGATCAAACAGGCCGTGGCGGGCAAAGCCGTCCAGCATATGGTCAAAAAAGCCGATGCCGGTGTGCAGGTCGGTTTTGCCGGTGCCGTCAAGGTCGATGGTCAGCGTGATCTGCGTTTCCCGCGTGTTGCGGGTCACAGTCGCGGTGCGTGCCATGAGAAACCCTCCTCTTTAGCGGTGTAAATCGCTGGTATTTATTAACTATAACACGCCGGACGGGGTGCGTCAACGCTTTACGGAAGGTTTTTGGTTTCAAATCTTTTGCATTCCGGCCTGATTTTCTGCTTTTGTTCAGTCTCGGGGGCGGGGCGGCCTTGCTGCGGCGGGCCGGTATTGGGCAAAATTGGCAGGCTCTGCCCGGATTGGTCTGCAAATATTTACGAAATCGCAACACTTTTCGGCGCGGTAAACGCTACAATAGAAGCAAGAATCAAAATTGTCTTTTTTGAAAGGACAAATACCACCATGGCAAAAATGATCGGAATTGATCTGGGGACCACCAACAGCTGTGTGGCTGTGGTCGAGGGCGGCAAGCCGGTCGTCATCCCCAATGCCGAGGGGCAGCGCACAACGCCCTCTGTTGTGGCGTTCACCAAGGCGGGGGAGCGGCTGGTGGGCGAGCCTGCCAAGCGTCAGGCCGTGACCAACGCCCCCCGCACCGTGACCAGCGTAAAGCGGCTTATGGGCAGTGAAACGCGGGTGCCTGTGGACGGCAAATGCTATACGCCGCAGGAGCTGAGCGCCCTTATCCTGCAAAAACTCAAGACGGACGCCGAGGCTTATCTGGGCGAGACTGTGACCGAGGCGGTCATTACAGTGCCCGCCTACTTCAACGATGCCCAGCGGCAGGCCACCAAGGACGCCGGGCGCATCGCCGGGCTGAATGTGCGCCGCATCATCAACGAACCGACCGCTGCCGCGCTGGCCTACGGGCTGGACAACGGCCGCACCCAGACCGTTATGGTCTATGATCTGGGCGGCGGCACCTTTGATGTATCGCTTATCCGCATCGGGGACGGCATTGTGCAGGTGCTTTCCACCTGCGGGGACAACTACCTCGGCGGCGATGATTTTGATGAGCGGATCGTAAACTGGATGGCTGAGCAGTGCAAGGCCAGCCACGGCGTGGACCTGACCACGGACCGCGTGGCCATGCAGCGCCTGCGCGAGGAGGCCGAGAAGGCCAAAAAGGAGCTTTCCAGCGCCAAGCAGACCGAGCTGAGCCTGCCGTTCCTCACCACAACGGCGCAGGGCGCGCTGCATCTGCAGCTGACGCTGACCCGCGCCAAGTTTGAGGAGCTGTGCGCCGATCTCATCGAGCGGACGGCGCTGCCGGTGCGCAACGCCCTGAGCGATGCCCGCCTCTCCGCAAGTGATCTGGATCAGGTGCTGCTGGTCGGCGGCTCGACCCGCATCCCGGCCGTGCAGGCCAAGGTCATGCGGATGACCGGGCTGGAGCCGTCCCGCTCACTGAACCCGGACGAGTGTGTGGCACTGGGCGCCGCCGTGCAGGCGGGGCGTCTGGGCGGTGTGGCCCTGACCGGCCCCGGCGAGGGCCTGCTGCTGATGGATGTGACCCCGCTGACCCTCTCGATTGAAACCGTCGGCGGCGTGGCAACGCATTTGATCGAGCGGAACTCCACGATCCCGACACGGTTCAGCAAGGTGTTTACCACCGCGGCACCGTTCCAGAATACCGTGGAGATCAAGGTCCTGCAGGGCGAGCGTGAGTTTGCCCGGGACAACAAGCTGCTGGGCACCTTTACGCTGCGGGGCATCAAGCGGGCGTGGGCGGGCGTGCCGAAGATCGAGGTGACCTTTGACATTGACGCCAACGGTATTGTGATGGTCCGGGCGCGGGATATGGACACCGGCAAGGAGCAGAGCATCACGATCTCGGGCACCTCCAATCTGAGTGAGGCCGAGATCACCCGCGCCATGCGGGACGCCGCCGCCTTTGCCGGGCAGGACAGAGAGCGCAAGGCTGCCTTGGAGGCGCTGAACGCCGGGGAGGCCGCGCTCTACCGCGTGAACACGGCGCTGGGCAGCAAGGCCGGCAAGGCGCTGGACCGCGCGACCCGCAGCAAAATCAAGGACGCCGAGCGCGCGCTGGAGCGTGTGCTGCGCCACAAAAAGGCCGACCGCCTGACCCCGGCGGATGTCGCCGCTATCACCGATGCGCGCGAGGCACTCTCCGCCGTGGCTGCGCCGCTGGTGGCGCAGTGGGAGAGTGAAAAATGATATTTGCCTTCCCCCTCAGGGGAAGCCTCAGACTGCCGAAAAACTACCTTACCCCCCGGATAAGAATATCGTCTTTGTTGCGGATTCGTAGGGGCGGGGCTCTGCTCCCGCCGACCTGATGTAGCAACGCTTTTTCGGGAAAGTTTCTCACATGGCAAACGGCCACGGGCGGAGCAGAGCCCCGCCCCTACCGCGTTTTTTGACAAACTGAAAAAGCCGAGGCTTTCATGCCCCGGCTTTTTTCGTGCGCTTGTTTTTGAGGTCGTGCGCGTGTGCGATGAGCCTTGTGCGGTTGAAGAACAGAACACCCACAAAGCTGAACAGCACAATGCCGGTCAGCACCGTGAAAAACCAGTTCCCCTCCAGAATAAAGCTGCCTGCGGCGCAGGTCAGCAGGGTGGGAAAGGGCAGGCTGATAAAGATGGCGGCGATAAAATGCTTCGGCCGCATGCCGGCGTTGGCGGCGGCGTAGGGGATGATGCCGTTGGGCAGACCCGGTGTGATGAACGCAAGGATCGTGTAGAACCACGGGTCTTTGCTGCTGCGCACGCTGTTCAGCAGCTTGGTGGCCTTGGCATTGTCGGCGGTCAGACGGCGGATGACCGGAGCCAGCCGCCGCGCGGCGAGAAAGACGGTGAGGTTGGCAACGGCCGAGGCGGAAAAGCTCGTCACAAAGCCGAGCCACGGCCCATAGGCAAGGCCCGCCGCCAGCTGCACCGGCATGGCGGGAATGACGAGGGAAAGCACCTGCACAACGGCCAGAAACCACAGCGTCAGAAAGCTGCGCAGCCGCCCCTGACTCGTCAGATAGTTGCTGAGCGCCTGCTCGTCCCCGGCGGAAAACGCGCTCCACAGGCCGGGCAGCAGCAGGCGGAAGGTCTCCACAATGAGCAGCACCGTCACCAGCACGACCACCGCCACCGCGAGCGCAGCAAGGCGCTTTTCCCTTGTATTGGCATGTTCGGACATGGGTAAATATCTCCTTATCGAATAAAAACAGAAAATACTATACCAAAAACAGCGGGGAAATGCAAGGGGATTTTGAGGGGGGCGTGCTTCTGGCGGGAAACGGGCAAAGCCCCTCCGACCTTCGCTTCGCTCGGTCACCTCCCCACTTATGTGAGGAGGCTCTTTGCGGCCAAAGACCGCCAGAAAGGCTCCTCGCTTTGCGGGGAGCTGGCCGAGCTTGCGAGGCCTGAGGGGCTTTGCAGCTGCACCGGGAAATAAACTTTATCTCTCCTCCAGCGCCACATACTCCTGCGGCTTGCCGACATACTGGTAGGCGGGGCGGATGATGCGGTTGGCAAACTCGACCTCCTCCACGCGGTGGGCGCACCAGCCCGGCACACGGGCAATGGCGAACAGCGGGGTGTACAGATCCTCGCTGATGCCCAGCATGCGGTAGATCAGGCCGCTGAACAGGTCCACATTGGCGCAGACCTTTTTGGGGCCGTGCTTTTCCTCGGCAAAGACCTGCGGGGCCAGCCGCTCGATGCTGCACAGCATCTCGTATTCCTCATCATAGCCCTTTTTATAGGCAAGGCTCTTGGCGTGGGTCTTCAAAATCTGGGCGCGCGGGTCGCTCAATGTGTAAACCGCGTGGCCCATGCCGTAAATTAAGCCGCTGCCGTCGCCGCGCTCCTTGCGGAGGATCTTGCGCAGGAACTCCCGCACCTCGTCGTCGTTGGTGGGGTCCTCCACATTTTCCAAAATATAGTCCAGCTGGTGCATGACCTTCAGGTTGGCGCCGCCGTGCTTGGGGCCCTTCAGCGCACCGATGGCCGACGAGATGGCCGCGTAAGTATCCGTGCCGGAGCTGGACAGCACGCGGCAGGTGAAGGTCGAGCAGTTGCCGCCGCCGTGGTCGGCGTGGACAAGCAGGCAAAGGTCGAGCAGCCGCGCCTCCTCATGGGTGAACTTCTGGTCGGCGCGGTAGGTGCTTAAAATATGCTCGGCCGTGCTCTGCCCTTCGGTCGGCAGGTGGAAATACATGCTCGACCGGTCGTAGACGCGGCGCTTGATCTGGTAGGCGTTGACCATCATCGTGGGCAGCTCGGCGATCAGGTTGATGCTCTGGCGCAGAATGTTGGGCAGGCTGTTGTCCTCGGCGTGCTCATCGTAGCTGTACATGGCCAGCACGCTCCGCGCCATCTTGTTCATCAGGTTGGGGGACGGCGAGTTTAAGATCATGTCATCGGCAAAGCCCTGCGGCAGCTCGCGGTGATGCTCCAGCAGCTTGCGGAACTTGGCGTACTGCTCCTGCGTGGGCAGAGAGCCGAACAGCAGCAGCCAGATGACTTCTTCAAACATGAAGCGGTCGTGGGCGTCGGCTGCGGCGGCCAGCGTGTCGATGTCGATGCCGCGGTAGACCAGCCGGCCCGGGATGGGCGCGATGGTGCCGTCCGGGCGCTTGTCATAGCCAATGACGTTGGACACGTTCGTGATGCCGGCCAGCACGCCGGTGCCGTCCAGATTGCGCAGGCCGCGCTTGACGCCCATCTGATCCGCCAGATGCGGGTCCAGCGTGGCGTTATGCTCTAAATATTCATTGCAGAGCAGGTTCAACTCATCCGGCTCCAAAGCCGGGACGTCCGGGTAATACATCGCAGATACCCCTCTCTCTATACACTTTGCATTTTTATACAGGCGCATACCCCTGTGGGCCTTCCCTTACACCAAGTGCCTGATAGTTTGATTTTATAGTATATTGGCGCTTTCGTCAAGAAAAACTTAAAAATTTTGCAAAATTGCCAAGATGGCACTTTAAATAATTAAGCTGGTGGGCAGATTGCCGCGAAATGTGTAAAAATGCGCATTGACAACCACCCCCAAACCGGTTACTATTATGTATATCGTAAGAAACACAGGGAAAGGGGAAAGTATTTTTATGAAAGCAGTTCTGATTCCGGGCGACGGCATCGGCCGTGAAATCGCCGAGAGTGTGCGCGCCGTCTCCGCCGCGCTGGACACCGGCATCGAGTGGCAGGAGTTTGCCGCCGGTGCCGAATATGCCGCCGAGAGCGGCGAACTGATCGCCCCCGGCGCGCTGGACGCCATCGAGGCCTGCGGCTGGGCGCTCAAGGGCCCCACGGCTACCCCCATCGGCAAGGGCTTCCGCAGCATCAATGTCCAGCTGCGCCAGCGCTTTTCCACCTACGCCAACCTGCGCCCTGTGCACACGCTGCCGGGCGTACCCACCCGCTTTGACAATGTCGATCTCGTCATCGTGCGCGAGAACACCGAGGATCTGTACAAGGGCATCGAGTATATGGTCAACGATGAGATGGCCAACGGCGTCAAGCTCATCACCCGCCCTGCGTGCGAAAGGATCTGCCGCTTTGCCTTTGACTATGCCCGCAAAAACGGCCGCAAAAAGGTCACGGCCGTGCATAAGGCCAACATCATGAAGCTGACGGACGGCCTGTTCCTGCGCACCTTCCGCGAGGTGGCGTCCCACTATCCTGAAATCACCGCAGACGACTGCATCATTGATGCACTCTGCATGAAGCTGGTGCAGAAGCCGGAGCAGTTCGATGTGCTGGTGGCCCCGAACCTATACGGCGATATTATCAGCGACCTCTGCGCGGGGCTTGTGGGCGGTCTGGGCTTTGCGCCCAGCGCCAACATCGGCGATAACACGCGCATTTACGAGGCCGTCCACGGCTCTGCGCCCGACATTGCTGGGCAGGACAAGGCCAACCCCAGTGCGATCCTGATGGCCTTTGCGATGATGCTGGGCGACCTTGGCGAGACGGAAAAGGCCGCCCGCCTGAACGCCGCGATTCTGGCCCAGGTCGCCGAGGGCAAGGTCGTGACCGCCGATATTGGCGGCACTGCAGGGACGAAGGAGTTTACGCAGGCGGTTATTGATAGACTGTAAAAAGATAAAGGATAATAGATAAAAGATAATAAAATTGGTGGATCGCATCGCTGGCGCGCCGCTCGAAAAATACTCGTAGGGGCGGGGTTCTACTCCGCCCGTGGGCGCTTGCCTTGTGGCGGACTTTTCGGGCGGAGCAGAGCCCCGCCCCTACGTTTTCCGTTTTCGACCAAAGGGAGAAAACTCCACACTTTTTATTATCTATTATCTTTTATCTATTATCTAAACAAAACGGAGGGTTCTCCCATGAAACTGCACGACCATGGAGTATTTCTTGTAAACGGCGTCCCCCAGACCACGGCCCCGGCGGGTGTAACCGAGGCCGAAGCCAAAAAGGGCACCATCGCTTACGGCATCCTGAAGGCCCATAACACAAGCGATTCCATGCAGGATCTGCGCATGAAATTCGACTCGATGACCAGCCACGACATTACCTATGTCGGCATCATCCAGACGGCCCGCGCCTCCGGCATGAAGGAATTTCCGCTGCCCTATGTCATGACGAACTGCCACAACAGTCTCTGCGCCGTGGGCGGCACTATCAACGAGGACGACCACCAGTTCGCCCTGTCTGCTGCGCATAAATACGGCGGCATCTACGTTCCGCCGAATATGGCGGTTATCCACAGCTATAACCGGGAAATGATGTCCGGCTGCGGGCGGATGATCCTCGGCTCCGACTCCCACACTCGCTACGGCGCCCTCGGCACGATGGCCGTCGGCGAGGGCGGCGGCGAGCTGGCCAAGCAGCTGGTCGGCCGCACCTACGATATGGCCTACCCCGGCGTGGTTGCCATCTATCTGACCGGCAAGCCCAACCCCGGTGTCGGCCCCCACGATGTCGCATTGGCCCTTGTGGCCGCCACCTACGCCAACGGTTATGTGAAGAACAAGGTCATGGAGTTTGTCGGCCCCGGCGTTGCCAATCTTAGCGCCGACTACCGCAACGGCATTGATGTCATGACCACCGAGACGACCTGCTGGTCCTCCATCTGGCAGACAGACGATACCACGAAGCAGTATTTTGAGCAGCACAACCGCCCCGAGGCCTATAAGGAACTGAAGCCCGCCGATGTGGCCTACTATGACGGCTGCATTGAGCTGGATCTCTCCACCGTTGAGTGCATGATCGCCCTGCCGATGCACCCGAGCTACGCTTACCCGATCCGCGAACTGAAAGCCAACGCGAAAGAGATTTTGCAGGCTGCTCAGGATCAGGCCAACAAGCAGCTGGGCGGCAAGGTCGAGATGGACCTCGTCGGCAAGATCTGCGACGATGGCCGCATCTATGTCGATCAGGGCGTTGTGGCCGGCTGCTCCGGCGGCACCTATGAGAATATCTGCGCGGTCGCGGATATTATCCGCGGTAAAAGCTGCGGCAACGGCGAGTTTAAGCTCAGCGTCTACCCCGACAGTATGCCGACCTATCTGGAGTTGGTTAAAAACGGCGCAGTGGCCGACATTGTTTCCGCCGGCGGCATCTTCCGCGAGTGCTTCTGCGGCCCCTGCTTCGGCGCGGGCGATACCCCTGCCAACGGCGAATTCTCGATCCGCCATACGACCCGCAACTTCCCCAACCGTGAGGGCTCGAAGCCCGGCGAGGGTCAGATCAGCGCTGTGGCGCTGATGGACGCCCGCTCCATTGCGGCCACCGCAGCCAACGGCGGCTACCTGACCGCTGCCAGTGAGCTGACCGATGCAGAGTACACCCTGCCCGAATACCACTTTGAGCAGGGCGTCTACGACAAGCGCGTCTACAACGGCTGGGGCCGCCCCGAGCCGGACTACGCGCTGAAATTCGGCCCGAACATCAAGGACTGGCCCGAGCAGCCCGCCCTGACCGAGGATCTGCTTGTCAAGATCGTCAGCTACATCACCGACCCTGTCACCACCACCGATGAGCTGATCCCCTCGGGCGAGACCTCCTCCTTCCGGTCGAACCCGCTGCGTCTGGCGGAGTTCACCCTCTCCCGCAAGGATCCGGCCTATGTGCCGAACGCCAAGGCCGTCAAGGCGCTGGACGCAGAGCGCCGCGCAGGCGCTCTGCCCGCTGAGATAGCGCGTGTCTACGATGATTTGAAGAAGCTTGGCTACACGCCCGATGCAGCAAATACCAACATCGGCTCGGCCATCTTCGCCAACAAGCCCGGTGACGGTTCCGCCCGCGAACAGGCCGCCAGCTGCCAGCGCGTGCTGGGCGGCGCAGCCAACTTTGCCTGCGAGTACGCCACCAAGCGTTATCGCTCCAACTGCATCAACTGGGGCATGCTGCCCTTCCTTGTGAAGGACCCCGCTGTGCTGGACAATGGGGATTATGTCTACCTGCCCGGCGTGCGCAAGGCGCTGCTGAATGCCGATGACGAGTTGACCGCCATCGCCGTAAAGCCGGACGGCGGCGTAGTTCGCTTTACAGTCAGCCTCGGCGCTATGACCGATGCCGAGCGGCAGATACTGGCCGATGGATGCCTCATCAATTATTACAAGAATAACTAAAGAAAAACGGCCCGCTGGGGAAAAAATCCCGGCGGGCCGTTTCTGTAGAGGCTGATGCTTGCATCGGCCCGCGGAGGGGTCAAGACCCCTCCCTACAATGCAATTCAAAAGGGGTGCTGTAGGGGCGAACATTGTTCGCCCGCGGCACATGGCGGCGGTCACAACGCTTCCGGGGCGATGACGAGCATCGCCCCCTACACCGTAGGGGCGGATTCCATATCCGCCCGCAGTGTCCGGCGGATCGCTGCAAAAATTCTTGCATATCGTCGAAATTTCTGCTATAATACAAAAACCGCCTGTTTCAACAGGCGGTAAGGCGCTGCACACAACGGCAGGCGGTTGGCCCCACCCCCGAAAGGAGGTGAGACCATGCGATTTACATTTACGTTCTATATCGGTCGCAAGACCTTTACTTTGAGCTTAGCTGTAAAAAGCAATAACCGCCACCCCGGCAGGTGACGGTTATTAGGCTAACCTTTTAACATATTCACCGAAAGGGCCAACCGCTTGTCGCAGCGCCTTTTCTGTTATTATTATACCGCACACCGCAGGTTAAGTCAAGCCCATTGCACCCGCGCAAATTTCGTGCTACAATAGCCTTATCATTAAACAGCAAAGGACGAAAAGCAATGAGTGCGATTTTAGCAGTGTGCGGTGACGGCTTCTGCGCCATGGTCAGTGATGGCCGCTTTGTTGAGGAGCCTATCACCGGCGATACACCCCATGTCATCAAAAACGACCTGCCCAAGGTCCGCAAGATCAACCGCAATGTGGTGGTCGGCTTTGCGGGCGATACGCTGGCCGCCGTACAGATCATCAATGCAGTGGACGAGTACCAGACCCAGTACCTGACGCTGGAAAAGGTCGTCAAGATCCTGCGTGAGAAGGCCGCCGAGGTTCAGGTACAGCCAGTGGGCGTCCGGCTCATCGTGGGCGGGCGCAACCGCAAGGGCGAGTTCGTTATGACGATGCTGGGCAGCGCCGATGGCTACGAGCCGCAGACTCAGGCCGCCCGCACGGGCGCCTACCTCATCGAGGGCGCCTGCTCCCACACCGATGTGGCCCCCTGGCTCGAGGAGGAGGTCAAGCCTCAGGCTGCCGACTGGCGCAGCCTTGACGATGTGGCCCGCACGCTGGACGGCTGCATTGCCAAGATGGCCAAGAACGACAAGAGCATCAATACCACATATTTCCGTCAGCTTGTCCGCTGATATACAACGATAAAAGGAGAAAAAATATGAAAATCGCTTTGATCAATGAGAATAGCCAGGCCGCCAAGAACGCACTGATCGAATCCACGCTGCGCAAGGTCGTTGAGCCGATGGGCCATGAGGTCGTCAACTACGGCATGTACACCGCCGACGATGCCGCCCAGCTGACCTATGTCCAGAACGGTATTCTGGCCGCTGTGCTGCTCAACTCCGGCGCAGCCGACTATGTCATCACCGGCTGCGGCACCGGCGAGGGTGCCATGCTGGCACTGAACAGCTTCCCCGGTGTGATCTGCGGCCATGTTGAGGACCCTGTGGACGCCTACACCTTCGCCCATGTCAACGACGGCAACGCCGTGGCGCTGCCCTTTGCCAAGGGCTTCGGCTGGGGCGGCGAGCTGAACCTTGAGTACATCTTTGAGAAGCTGTTCGGCTTCGGCCACGGTCAGGGCTATCCGAAGGAGCGCGTTGTCCCCGAGCAGCGCAACAAGAAGATTCTGGACGGCGTGCGCGCCGTTGCGTTCCGCGACCTGTCCGACATTCTGAAGGACCTCGACCGCGATCTCGTCAAGGGCGCCTTCGCCGGTGAGCACTTCGCCGAGTATTTCTTCCCCGCCTGCAAGGATGAGAAGCTGGCCGCGACCGTTAAAGAGCTGATGGCGTAAGCTTTGCTGTGAAATAAAAACTGCCGACCTCCGGCAGGTTGTAGGGGCGGATGCTTGCATCCGCCCGCGGGTCGATGCGAGCATCGACCTCTACAGCTTACCGGAGGTCGGCTTTTTTGTTTTTTTGCGCAAATTACCGAAATTTACCGTTGACTAATGCCGTGCCAGATGGTAAAGTAAATATAGGTGCGAATAGCACCACTTTGTAAAAATTCAAACAAAGGTGAGGTGGTTGTTGCAATGGATACCCCCAGTCCCAGTCCTGTGTACCGATGTATCTTGAATAAGGCAGCCACCATGTTTATACCGGGCAACCTGAGGCAAACTGCGCGTTAAAAAACGCACGGTATTGCTGTGCTTTGCATTGCCTAAAATTAAATGTGCTCGGCTGCCGCCTGAAAAGGAGGCAGCTTTTTTATGTCCGACACCACGATCGCAACCCTGCGCGCCATGCTCGCCAATCTGGATGATGCCAAAAAGTACCAGAGCCTGCGCGATGTTATGTCCACCCTGCCCGCGCCCGATCTGGCCGCCGTGTTTGAGGATCTCCCGCCGGAGAAGCTCCCGGTGCTGTTCCGCCTGTGTCCCAAGGATCTGGCGGCCGAGATCTTTGCCGAGCTGACGACCGAAACCCAGCAAAACCTGATCGACGGCCTGACCGATAAGGAATTGAAGGCCGTTGTAGATGATTTGTTCGTCGATGATGCGACGGATCTTGTCGAGGAAATGCCTGCCAATGTAGTCAAGCGCATTCTGGGTCAGGCCGATCCTGCGACCCGCCGCATGATCAACGAACTGCTTAAATATCCCGAGGACTCCGCCGGCGGCGTCATGACCACCGAGCTGATGGAGCTGCGCCCCGACTGGACGGTGGCGCAGGCGATGAGCGCCATCCGCAAGAACGGCTTTGACAAGGAGACCATCAACAACTGCTATGTCACCGACCGCGACCGCACGCTGATCGGCGTTGTATCGCTGCGCGCACTCGTCCTCTCCAAGAATCCGGACAATGAGCTGATCCGCGACATGATGGATGACAATGTGGTCAGCGTCAACACCACGACCGATCAGGAAGATGTCTCCCAGATGTTCGAGAAGTACGGCTATCTGGCTATTCCTGTTGTGGACAACGAGAAGCGTCTGGTCGGTATCGTCACGATCGACGATGCTATCTCGATCATGCAGGACGAGGCCAGCGAGGATATCGCCAAGATGAACGCTATCGGCCCGTCCGACAAGCCGTATTTTAAACAGTCCATGCTGGATCTGTACAAAAGCCGTGCGCCGTGGCTGTTGTTCCTGATGATCTCGTCCACCTTCTCCAGCATGGTCATCCGCGGGTATGAGGATGCCCTCGCCGCCGTGACGGTGCTGACCGCCTACATCCCGATGCTGACCGACGCGGGCGGCAACGCGGGCAGCCAGAGTACCTCGACCATCATCCGCGGCATGGCGGTCGGCGACATTGAGCCGCACGACCTGCCTAAAATCCTGTGGCGTGAGTTCCGCGTGGCGATCCTCTGCGGCGGCACGCTGGCGCTCTGCAACTTTGCAAAGCTTATCTTTCTGGACGGCATCCTGCCCCCGGTCGCAGCGGTCGTCTGCCTGACGCTGCTCTGCACGGTCATCCTCTCTCAGCTGATCGGCGGTCTGCTGCCGGTCGTTGCCGAGAAGCTCAAGATGGACCCTGCCGTCATGGCATCGCCGCTCATTACCACCATTGTCGATACCACGACGCTGCTCGTCTACTTCAACATCGCACGGACGCTGCTGAAAATCTAATTTTAGACACCGTGTTCAATATTGTAGGTTGTACCACACCCCCGGGTGTGGTACAATTTTTTTAGAGAAAAATTGAGAACGTAGGGGCGGGGCTCTGCTCCGCCCGGCAACGGTACAGCTGCCGCGAGTGGGCAGGGGCGGAGTAAAACCCCGCCCCTACTGCGTTATAGAATTATACATGACTTCTTAGCAGGAGACTTTCATCATGAACATGCAGGATTTTTACACCGGCCGCGCCTTTGATGCGTATGAGTTTTTCGGTGCGCACACCTACTTCGGCGGCACACATTTTGCGCTGTGGGCACCGTCCGCCCAGCATATCGCGGTCGAGACCGAGGCCGGCACCTTTGACATGCACCGCACCCAGCCCGGTGTGTGGGAGTGCGATGCCCCCGGCGTCAACGCGGGCATGGTCTACCAGTACTATGTCCGGGGCGCCAACGGCCAGACTGTGGCCCACTGCGACCCCTACGGCACGGCTATGACACTGCGCCCCGACGGCCGCAGCATCATCACCGATACGCCCAAGGGCTTCAGCGATGACAAATGGATGCAGAGCCGCACCAAATGCTTTGATAAGCCGATGAATATCTATGAGGTCCACGCCGGAAGCTGGCGGCAGAAGGAGGACGGCAGCTGGTACACCTATGCCGAACTGGCCGAGCTGCTGCCCGCCTACTGCAAAGAGAACGGCTTCACCCATATTGAACTGATGCCGCTGGCCGAGCATCCGTTTGACGGCAGCTGGGGCTACCAGATCACCGGCTTTTTTGCGCCGACCAGCCGCTACGGCACACCGGACGAGCTGGCCGAATTTGTCAACGCCTGCCACAAGCAGGACATCGGCGTTATTCTCGACTTTGTGCCGGTGCATTTTGCCGTGGATGCCTACGGCCTGAAGGAATTTGACGGCACCCCGCTGTATGAGTACCCGGCCGCCGCCGTGGGCCAGAGCGAGTGGGGCAGCTGCAACTTTATGCACTCGCGCGGGGAGATCCGCTGCTTTATCCAGTCCTGCGCCGATTACTGGCTGCGGGTGTTCCATGCGGACGGTCTGCGCATGGACGCAGTCTCCCGCCTGATCTACTGGCAGGGCGACCCCAACCGCGGCGTGAACGGCTCAACGCTGGAATTTTTGAAGGGGATGAATCAGGGGCTCCAGCAGCGCCACCCCACGGCGATCCTCATCGCCGAGGACTCGACCAGCTTCCCTAAGGTCACCGCCCCTGTGGAGTACGGCGGCCTCGGCTTTGACTACAAGTGGGATCTCGGCTGGATGAATGACACGCTGGATTACTTCAAAAAGACCAGCGAGGAGCGCCGGGAGAACCTTGGCAAGCTGACCTTCTCGATGATGTATGCATGGAACGAGCATTACATTCTGCCGTTCAGCCATGATGAGAATGTCCACGGCAAGGCGACCATTGTACAGAAGATGTACGGCGATTACGAGGGCAAGTTCCCGCAGGCGCGGGCGCTGTATCTGTATATGGCGGTCCACCCCGGCAAGATGCTCGACTTTATGGGCAACGAATTTGCGCAGCTGCGTGAATTTGACGAGAGCCGAGAGCAGGACTGGATGGTGCTGAAGTACCCCAACCACGACGATTTCCACCGCTACCGCAGGGCGCTGAACGAGGCCTACTGCAAAAACGAGGCCTTCTGGAGCCGCGAGTATGACCCGGCGGCGTTCCAGTGGCTCGACTGCGCCCACCCCGAGCTGGACGCCTGTGCCATCTGGCGCGAGGGAAACGAGGGGGCTGTGCTGGCTGCGTTCAACTTCGGCGATACCGAGCTGGAGGATTACACCCTGACCCTGCCCCGCACCGGCAAGCTGACCCTGCTTTTGGACACCGACTGGCAGTGCTTTGGCGGCAAGACCGAAAAGCCGAAGCGGGCTGCCGGCAAGGCGTGCGACGGCACGCTGAAGGTAACGCTGGCCCCGTTCAGCGGCCGGCTGTATAAGCTGGTCTGATTTTACAAGGATAGGCAACACCCCTGCGCCGTTTTTGGGATGACGCAGGGGTGTTTTTTGCTGTGCTGCAGGGGCCGGGCATGCCCGGCCCGTAACTTTGCCGTTGCAACCCCTTTTGCGGTAGATTTGTAGGGAGGGGTCTTGACCCCTCCGCGGCGGCCAGAGGGCTGGCCGCCCTACTTCACTGCCGCAAACGGGTAAAGCCCCTCCGGCTTCGTTTTACTCGGCCACCTCCCCACTGCGTGAGGAGATGTCGCGGAGCGACAGAGGGGTCCGGGTCCGAAGGACTGGCCGAGCTTTCGAGGCCTGAGGGGCTTTGCAACCTTGCCTTTATATCTTCTTCACCTCCCAATACTCCGCCACGATCTCCCTTTCCACAAACGGCTCCTTTACCCCGTTGCGTTCTATGGTTGTCTCGTGGCCCTTGCCTAAAATCGCAATAATATCCCCGGGCTGGGCGTGGTCGAGGGCGTAATAGATCGCCTGCCGCCGGTCCGGTATCTCGGCAAACGGTGTGGCCGGGTTGCCTAAGCGCAGCCCCGCGCGGATGTCGGCCAGAATCTGCTCAACAGGCTCGGTGCGGCTGTTATCCTCGGTGATGACGCAGAAATCCGCCAGCCGCGCGCAGACGCTGCCCATCCCGAACCGGCGCAGTCGGCTGCGGTCGCCGCCGCAGCCGAACACGGCAATCAGCCGCGCGGGCTTATAGGCCCGCAGCGTGCGCAGCAGGCTCTCGGCGGCGGCCTCGTTGTGGGCGTAGTCGATCAGCACGGTGAACGGCGCGTCCAGCGGCACAGGCTCCACACGGCCCCGCACCACAGCGCGGGCCATCCCCTGCCGAATGGCATTCTCGCCCGCTCCCAGCTGCCTTGCCGCAGTCAGCGCGGCCAAGGCGTTCTGCACGCTGAATGCCCCCGGCATTCCCACGGTGTAGGGTACGCCGTCCACCGTGAAGGCCGCCCCCAGCCGCCCGCCGGTGCGCAGCAGGGTGAAGTCTGCCCCGGCCCGCACATCGGCGGGATGTGTGATGCCGTAGGTTATCATTTGGCAGGTGCATCCGGCCGTGATTTTCCCCACATAGGGGTCATCGTTGTTGAAAACTCCTACGCGGCATTGCCGGAAGAGGGCGCTTTTCCAGTAGAGATATTCCGCAAAATCGGCATGCTCGCCGGGGCCGATGTGGTCGGGGGAGAGATTGGTGAACACCCCGGTATCAAATGCTATCCCGGCTGTGCGGTCGGCTTTCATGCCGAGGCTGGACACCTCCATGATGCAGGTGTCGCAGCCGTCATCGGCCATCCGGCGCAGCAGTGCCTGCAGGTCGCAGCTCTCGGGCGTGGTGTGGTTCAGATCGTGGCGGTGCCCCGGCCAGCAGGCACCGTTTGTGCCGATCAGCCCCACCCGCCGTCCGTCCGCCTGCAGGATGGCCGCCAGCAGGTGGGCGGTGGTCGTTTTGCCCTTGGTGCCGGTAATGCCCACCAGCGTCATGCATCTGCCGGGGTCGCCGTACAGCCGCGCCGAAAGCACGGCCATCATGCGGCGCGGCTCGTCTGCCTGCAAAACGGCGCAGCGGTCGGGCAGGTCGCGCCCGGCATAGCCCGGTGCGCACAGCACGGCCGCCGCCCCGGCTGCGGCGGCCTGTGCGGCGTAGACGCTGCCGTCAGTGCGGCGGCCGGGCAGACAGACAAAAAGCGCCCCCGGCTCCGCGCTGCGGGAGTCGCAGCAGACGCAGGTGATCTCGGTCAGGGCATCCCCCCGCAAAAGCCGGCAGCCGGTATCCCGGATAAGGCGGCGCAGATCCATTCGGCATCACGCTCCAAAAAATTGCTCATACCAGATCAGAAAACTGTAGACGCACCAGATCTGCCGCCAGCAGTCGCCGCCGTGCAGGTGCCGGTTCAACATACTATGCAGCACCTGCGGCCGAAAGAACTGCGCGGCCGCCGGGCGGGCAAAGGCGGCACGCACCCGGCTGGTGTAGGGCTCCTGCCGCAGCCAGTCCCGCACCGGCACAGGAAAGCCCAGCTTTTTGCGGGCAGCGCTGGCCGGGGGCAGTGCGCGTGCAGCCGCCTGCCGCAGGGCAATCTTCGTCATGCGGGCATCGGCCTTGGCGGCGGCGGGCAGGGCGGCGGCCAGGGCAAACACCTCCCTGTCCAGAAACGGCACCCGCAGCTCAAGGCTGTGGGCCATGCTCATCTTGTCCGCCTTGAGCAGGATGTCCCCGGCCAGCCAGAGGTTTATGTCCACCTGCTGCATCCGGCTCACCGGGTCCAGCCCCTCGGTGCTGTCCCACAGGGCCTCCGTCAGGAACATCGGGTCGCCGTCCCCCTCATAGTCGGCCAGCAGGCGGCGCTTTTCCCGCTCGGTCATCAGGGCGGTGGGGCCAAAGTACCGCTCCTCCAGCGGGCAGCCGCGCCGCACCAGAAAGTTCACCCCCGGCCCGGGCGGCAGCAGCCCGGCCGCCGCGCCCAGACCGCCGCGCAGCCAGGGCGGCAGACGGTTGTACCACTGTGCGGTAAAGGGGTCGCGGTAGATGTTGTACCCGCCGAACAGCTCATCTGCGCCCTCGCCCGACAGGCAGACCTTGACCTCCCGCGCGGCCTCGCGGTTCAGGAAGTAGAGCGCCACGGCGGCGGCATCGGCCAGCGGCTCGTCCATGTGGTACTGCACGGCGGGCACGGCGTCCCAGAACTCCCCGGGGCTGATGCGCCGCACCCGGTTGCGCACGCCGAGGCTGCGCGCCAGCGTCCGGGCGGGGAAAGACTCGTCATAGCGCGGCTCGGCATAGCTGATCGTGTAGGTGCGGCCGGGGCGCGCCAGCGCCGTTATGTAAGCGGAATCCACCCCGCCGGAGAGAAAGCCTGCGACCTCGACATCGGCGACCTTGTGGGCGGCGGCGCTGTCCCGCAGAACAGCCTCCAGCTCGGACGGCGGGACCGGCGTCTCCCCGGGCAGAAAGGCGGGCTGCACCCACCGCGTTGTGCGCACGATGCCGTCAGAGAAGATAAGAAAATGCCCGGGCAGCAGCTTCTCCACCCCGGCAAAAAAGGTGTCCCGCCCCGGCGAATACTGGCAGGATAAGTAGAGCGGCAGCTGCGCCGCGTTCAGCCGCTTTTCAAAGGACGGGTGATCCAGAAATGCCTTGATCTCGCTGGCAAACAGCAGCGTGCCGTCCGCACAGCGGCAGTAGTACAGCGGCTTTATGCCGAACATGTCCCGCGCACAGAACAGCGTCCCGGCCCGGCGGTCCCACAGCGCAAAGGCAAACATGCCGCGCAGCCGGGGCAAAAGCTCGCGGCCCCACTGCTCCCATCCGTGCAGCAGGACCTCGGTGTCGGTGCGGGTCGCAAAGCAGTGGCCCAGCGCCGTCAGCTCGGCGGTCAGGGCTTTGTAGTTGTAGATCTCGCCGTTGAAAACGATGACCAGATTTTCATCCTCGCTGTACAGCGGCTGGGCACCGCCCGCAAGGTCGATGATCGCCAGCCGGCAGTGGCCAAGGGCGGCAGGCCCCTCCACAAAGGTGCCCTGACCGTCCGGGCCGCGGTGGGCGATGCGCGCCAGCATGGGGGTAAGCGCCCCGGCATCGGCTGCGCCCTGCCCGGCGATGAATCCCGCAATTCCGCACATGAGATCATTGTCCTTTCCCGGCAGAGCAACCTGCCGTTTCCGTTTTGTACACTCGACTTGCTGGCATTTTACCACAGGCTGTGGTAAAATCTTGTCAGAACAAAGCGGAAAGAGGGCGAGACAATGACACTGGGACAGAACATCCAAAACGCGCGCAAGGCAAAGGGAATGAGTCAGGAGACGCTGGCCGAAAAAATCGGCGTCAGCCGGCAGGCGCTGGGCAAGTGGGAGAAGGACACCGCCCTGCCCGGGCTGGACAATTTGCAGGCGCTGGCGGCGGAGCTGGGCACCGGCGTGGACGCGCTGCTGGGCGCACAGGCTGAAAGCCCGGCTGCCCCCGCCGTGACGCTGGACGCCCTGCGGGACCTGCTGGCCGCCCGCGATGCCGAGGAAAAGCGCCGCCGCCGGCTGTGGGGCGGTGCCGCGGGCGCGGCCTTCCTTGTGCTGGCGGGGCTGCTGGCCGGAACGGCGCTGCAGTATGAGCGACAGATCAACGCGCTGAACCAGAATTACGCTGCGATCCAAGCCAGCTACGCGGCCCAGCAGGCGGACCTTTCGGCGCAGATTTCAGAGCTGCAGGATGCCGTCCGCATGGGGGAGACCACGGTGCTGGACTGGCGCTGGCTGCCTGCCGATAAGCTGCACAGGGACGCGGCGGGCAGCTGGATGCCTGTGCAGGTGCAGGTCACGCCGCGCACAGCCGCCGCGGGCACAAGCGCACGGCTGGCCGTGCGCTGCGGCGATGATACGCAGCTGTATGAGATGACCGCCGCGCCCGACGGCAGCTTTGCGGCGCAGGGAATTGTTTTTACGGTGGGCAGCACCTATGAATTGAGCGTGCAGTGGACCGCCGACAGTATGACCACCAGTGAGGGCTTAGGCACGGTGGACTTCAACGACGAAATGACCGAGCCGACGATTGTCTGGGGTGCGGCGGGCAGCAATCTGGACTTTGGGTATTCCGTGCGGCGGGTCGGCAATAAGCAGTACCGCCTGACCCTGACCTGCTACCCTGTGGAGGTGCAGGTGGACGCCCCGCCGTGGATGCAGCTTGCGCAGGTGGAAATCGACCTGCGCCTGAACGGCGATGCCGGGGAGCCGACAGCCACCGCCGTACTGGATTGCGAGGGCGAGTACAGCTATGGCAATTCCTCCCGCACCGAGAGCGTCTGGAATGGCACGTTTTACGATGATGCCGTCATCAACGGCTGGGAGTACGACGGCGAGACGCTGCCGAAGTACGTTGTGCGTGTGACAGACACGAATGGAAATGTCTGGACGGAGGAAATGCCGCTGGTAGAGAAATAATGTGCCTTCCCCCTTGGGGGAGGGTGCCCGAGGCCCCGACCGAGGGCGGATGAGGGGCAGCCTTGCCAACAGAACCCATTTGCCGGGCGGCTGTGGTATACCTGCCCCTCATCCGGCCCTGCGGGGCCACCTTCTCCCTATGGGAGAAGGCAAAAAGAATAAACGCCCCCTTGCCGCATACACTACGGCAGGGGGGATTTTTATGCCGCAGATTCTGCCGGTGCTGCTGGGCGGGGATGCCAATGTCTACGGCATGGCCCGCAGCTTTTATGAAACCTGCGGTGTCCGCAGCCTTGCCGTCTGCCGCCGTGCGCTGCCGGCGCTGGCCTGCAGCCGCCTTGTCCGCGTTGCTGTGCAGGACCCGGCGTTTGCGCAGGATACCGTGTTCACCGCCACGCTGCTCGGTCTGGCCGCACAGCATCCCGGCAAAACGCGGCTGCTCGTCCCCTGTGCGGACGGCTACACCCGCCTGCTGGCTCGCCATGCCGATGCCCTGCGCGGGGCCTACCGCTTTGCCTGCCCGCCGCCCGAGGCCGTTGAAGCACTCAGCGACAAGCAGCGCTTTGCCGCCGCCTGCCGCGCTGCCGGGCTGCGCACGCCCCAAACGGTGGTATTCTGCCCCGGCGGCGCGGTGCCGGACCTGCCGTTTGGCTGGCCGGTCATCGTCAAGCCGGCAGACTCCGATGCGTGGGCGCGCTGCCGCTTTCCCGGAAAACGCAAGGTGTATCTGGCGGGGGACGCTGCCGCGCTGCGCGGTGTGCTGGACGCAGTCTGCCGCAGCAGCTACTGCGGCGCTATGCTCCTGCAGGAGTACATCCCCGGTCCGGATACCCGTCTGGGGGTCGTGAATGCCTACTGTGCGCGGGACGGCAGCGTGCCGTGGCTTGTGCAGGGCCAGCCCCTTTTGCAGGAGCGCACGCCCGAGGGCACCGGCAACTATGCCGCCGTGCTGGTGGAGCCTGCCCGGCAGGACACCGCCCTGCTGGACACCCTGCGGGGGCTGCTGCAGGCGGCGGGCTGGCGCGGCTACGCCAACTTTGACCTGAAGTACGACCGCAGCGGGACGCCGGTTCTGTTTGAACTGAACCCCCGCCCGGGCCGCGCATCGTTTTACTGTGATGCCGCGGGTGCGCCGCTGGCAGGGCCGCTGGTGGAGGATCTGCTCTGCCGCAGCCCTGTCACACCGCCTAAGCTGCGCCCCGCGGTCTGGCACACTGCGCCGTGGTGCGTGGTGCGGCGGCACTGCCCCAGCAGGCTGCTGCTGCACCGCGCCGCTCTCCTGCGCCGCCGCGGCAGAGCCAGCGCCCATCTGCTGGCGGCAGGGGAGGGCGCGCCCCGGAGGATCTGGTTTGTGATGCGGCAATGCGGATATGCCCGCAAGCTGCAGGGGCAGCGAAAACGATTGGAAAAGGGGTGACAGCAGCCATGTGCGGCATCGTCGGTTTTACGGCAGAATACCTTGACCCTGCATCGGCCCGGCAAACGGTCAAGGCAATGGCGGAGCTTATCCGCCACCGCGGGCCGGACGGCGAGGGCTATTACGCCGACACGCGCGCCGCGCTGGGCCACCGCCGTCTGTCGATCATAGATGTGAACGGCGGCGGCCAGCCGATGTTCAATGAGGACGGCACCCTTGTGGTGGTGTTCAACGGCGAACTCTACAACTATAAGCCGCTGCGCGCAGAGCTGCGCCGGCTGGGCCACACCTTTGCCACCGACTCCGACACCGAGGTCCTGCTGCACGGGTATGAGGCCTGGGGCGCGGCGCTGCCCCGGCATCTGCGCGGGATGTTCGCGTTTGCCCTGTGGGACCGCACCGCCGGCACCCTGTTCTGCGCGCGGGATCTTTTCGGCATCAAGCCGCTGTACTATTACCAAAAGGGGGCGTGCCTGCTTTTTGCCAGCGAGATCAAGGCGTTTCTGGCGCACCCGGCCTTTGAAAAGCAGCTGAACGAGGCCCGCCTGCCCGACTGGCTCAGCATGGAGTACCTGCCCGACCGGGAAACACTGTTTGCGGGCGTGTATGAGCTGCCGCCTGCCCATACGCTGTGTTGGCAAAACGGCCGCGTGAGTCTGCAGCGCTACGCCGCGCCGCGCTTTCGGGTACAGCGGGGCCGCAGCCTGCGCAGCTGGGCGCAAGCGATCGGGGATGCTCTGGCGGACAGCGCCGCCGCCCACCGCATTGCGGATGTGGAGGTCGGGTGCTTTCTCTCCGGCGGGGTGGATTCCTCGCTGGTCGTGCGTGAGACGGCGCGCAACCAGCCTGCGGTACAGTGCTTTTCGGTCGGCTATCGGGAGGAAAAATATTCCGAGCTGCCCGCCGCCCGCGCGGCAGCGGCGGCGCTGGGCGTGCCCCTGACCGAAACGACCGTTACAGCCGAGGCGTTCTTTGACGCCAACTGTGCGATCCAGTGGTATCTTGACGAGCCGATGCCCAACCCGGCGGAGGTGCCGCTGTATTTTCTGTGCAAAACCGCGCGGCAGCGTGTAAAAGTGGTGCTGTCGGGCGAGGGGGCGGATGAGCTGTTCGGCGGCTACCCGCTGTACCGGCAGGCCGTCTGGGCCGAGGGCTGGCAGCGGATGCCGCGCCCGCTGCGCCGCGCGCTGGCCGCACTGCTGCCGGGGTGCGGCCTTCTGCGCCGGGGCGTACAGCCCCGCTGGCAGCGCTGCGCCCGGGCCAACTATGTGTTTGAGACCCCGCAGGAGCGCGATAAATATTTGAAGCGCTCGCCCAACACGCCCGAACCGGCCCGCCGCTGCAAGCCGTATTTTGATAAGGTGCGCAGTCTGGATGAGCCGACGGCCCTGCAGTGGGTGGATTTGCAGACATGGCTGCCGCGGGACATTTTGCGCAAGGCGGACCGGATGAGCATGGCCCACAGCCTTGAGCTGCGGGTGCCGTTTTTGGACCGGCGGGTGCTGGCTGTGGCGCTGGGGCTGCCCCGGCGGTACCGCTGCACCGCGCGGCGGGGCAAGATCGCCCTGCGCGCCGCTGCGGCACGCCGCCTGCCCCGGGCGCTGGCCACAAACCCTAAGCGCGGGTTCCCCGTGCCGCTGGCCGACTGGCTGCGGCAGGACGAATACTATGCGCGGGTGAAGGCCAAATTCACCGGCCCGGCGGCCGAGCGCTTTTTTGACACCGGGGCGCTCTGCGCCCTGCTGGATGACCACCGGGCAGGAAAAACAAACGCCATGACGAAGATATGGGCGTTTTACTGCTTTATAGAATGGTATGAGGTGTACTTTGCAGAGCAAAAACCGCCGATTTTGTAAAAAACTTACCGAAAAAGCTTGACAAAGACCGATTGCGTTGCTATAATAACTTACGCAGTATGTCCCTTGTGGGCAGAACCCGCAATAAGCGCCCGTAGCTCAGCTGGATAGAGCAACTGCCTTCTAAGCAGTGGGCCGGGGGTTCGAGTCCCTCCTGGCGTACCAGCTCTCTGGGCGGCGTCGGCTTGATCGGTTTTTATATGTGGTGGGTGTAGTTCAATTGGCAGAGCACTGGATTGTGGTTCCAGGTGTTGTGGGTTCGAGTCCCATCACCCACCCCAGACATGAGGGGGCCGGGGTATCCCCGGTCCCTTCTTTTTTCCACTTAGGGGCGTAGCCAAGTGGTAAGGCAAGGGACTTTGACTCCCTCATTCGCTGGTTCGAGTCCAGCCGTCCCTGCCATTGACCATGAATACGGCCTCTCGGCCTGTGATTTATAGGTAATAAGTGTTTTACTCTGATCCGGTAGCTCAGTCGGCAGAGCAACTGCCTTTTAAGCAGTGGGTCCGGGGTTCGAATCCCCGCCGGGTCACCAGAAAAACGGCACACATAAGTGTGCCGTTTTTTTGATATAATGGATCAGTCATACTTGAGTTGTCCGGCAGTCAGCTGTGCCGATGGCTCGGCCGCCTTAAAATCCCGCTAATTCTCCCTGCATTATCAAGAAAGTGCATTTGAAAAAGTGCACGATGTAACTTGAATTTTCCTCCCTGCTTTTTGATATGATGCACAAATGTCCGCCAGTGAACGCCATTCTTGCCAAAAATGAAACCAAAAAGGGCCATAATCAGGCCAATATTGTGCAAAATGCGTGTTTATTGAAAGAACATTTGGCGGAAATGTGTATTGAAAACAAACGCTGTCCGTCATACAATGACAGTATAGTTAATTGTGGTTTTTGAATCATAGACAAATAGGGGGATTATTATGGTAACTTTACAGATGATTCAGGAAGCCCAGGAGTCTCTGAAGGGCATTGCCCGCAAGACTCCGCTGGAAAATGCCAATCGGCTGGGCGAAAACATTTACATCAAGTCTGAGAACCTGCAGCTCACCGGCGCTTTCAAGATCCGCGGCGCCTACAACAAGATCCGTTCCCTGACTCCGGAGGAAGCTTCTCACGGTGTCATCGCCTGCTCCGCCGGCAACCATGCTCAGGGCATTGCTCTGTCCGCCACGAAGCTGGGCATCAAGTCCGTGATCTGCATGCCCGAGGGCGCTCCCATCTCCAAGGTGGAGGCCACCCGCAACTACGGCGCTGAAGTGGTTCTGGTCCCCGGCGTTTACGATGACGCCGCCCGCGAGGCCGAGCGTCTCTCCAAGGAGCACGGCTACACCTTCGCGCATCCCTTCAATGATCCGTATGTCATTGCCGGTCAGGGCACCATCGGTCTGGAGATTCTGGAGCAGCTCCCCGAAGTGGAGCAGGTCGTGGTCCCCATCGGCGGCGGCGGTCTGATCTCCGGCGTGGCTTTCGCCATCAAGCAGCTCAAGCCCTCCTGCAAGGTCATCGGAGTGCAGGCCGGCGTTGTGGCTTCCATGTATGCTTCCCGTCAGGCTGGTAAGGTCACCACTGTGCCCGATGCCGCGACCCTGGCTGACGGCATCCATGTGCTGACTCCCGGCAGCCTGACCTTCGAGATGTGCCAGAAGTATGTGGACGAGATCGTCACCGTCAGCGAGGACGAGATCGCCGCTGCTATTCTGGCTCTGCTGGAGGTCCAGAAGACTGTTGCCGAGGGCGCTGGCGCTACTCCCGTGGCTGCCTGCATGTCCGGCAAGGTCGACACCACCAAGAAGACTGTGTGCGTGGTTTCCGGCGGCAACGTGGACGTGACCACCCTGTCCCGCGTCATCACCCGCGGCCTGACCTACGGCGGCCGTCTCGCTACCATCACCACCAAGCTGGCTGACCGTGCCGGCAGCCTGGCCAACCTGCTGAATGTTGTCGGCGGCACCGGCGCCAACGTGGTCCGCATCCATCACGAGCGTGAGGATGTCAACTCTGAGGTCAACGCATGCGTGGTGTCCATGGTCCTGGAGACCCGGAACGCCGATCACGTGCAGAAGATCAAGGATGAGCTGACTGCAAAGGGATATTCTCTGCTGGACGCGTAAGCGGCAGCAGCTGGATATAAAAGAAGAGAAAAAAGGAAAATCAGAAAAGGAGGATGTCCGTGTGAGATCACACGGACGAGAGAAATGAAAGAAAAGAAAAAGATGAGCCTGTTGCTCAAACTGGTCATCGCCATCGTACTCGGTATCGTGGTCGGTTTCGTGACCCCCGGCATGGGTGACTTCGGTGAGGTCATCATCCGCATCGGCGCTACCTACAACAGCATCTTCGGCAACTTCCTGAACTTCGTGATCCCTCTGATCATCATTGGCTTCGTCGCCCCCGGTATTGCTGACCTGGGCGCCGGCGCTGGTAAGACCCTGGCCGCTACCACCGGTGTGGCTTATGGCTCCACCATCATCTCCGGCACTCTGGCCTTCGTTGTGGCCTCCCTGCTGTATCCCCACATGGTCCACGCCGGTATGTTCATGGAGAACGCCGCCAACGCGGAGGAGACTGTGCTCTCCGGCTACTTCACCATTGAGATGCCCGCCATCATGGGCGTTATGACCGCTCTGCTGATGGCCTTCATCCTGGGCCTGGGCATGGCTGTCATCAAGGGCAACACCATGAAGACCGTGATGAACGAGTTTGCTGAGATCATCGACAAGCTGGTCAGCAACATCGTCATCCCCCTGCTGCCCTTCCATGTGTACGGTATCTTCGCTAAGCTGGCTTATGCCGGTACCATCGTGGAGATCATGGGCTCCTTCATCAAGGTGTTCGCTATGATCCTCGTTCTGCACTGGGTCATCATCGTGTTCCAGTACACCGTGGCCGGCAGCGCTGCCAAGAAGAATCCCTTCGCTCTGATCAAGAACATGTTGCCCGCTTACACCACCGCTATCGGCACCCAGTCCTCTGCCGCTACTATCCCTGTTACCACCCAGTGCACCAAGAATAACGGTGTCTCTGACGGTATGGCCGAGTTCGTGTGCCCCCTGTGCGCTACCATTCACCTGTCTGGTTCCACCATCACCCTGACCAGCTGCGCTATGGCTGTTATGGTGATGACCAATCAGTCCATCGGCTTCGGCAAGATGTTCCCCTTCATTCTGATGCTGGGCGTGACCATGGTTGCTGCCCCCGGCGTCCCCGGCGGCGCTGTCATGGCTGCTCTGGGTATCCTGCAGTCCATGCTGGGCTTCGATGAGACCATGTGCGGCTTGATGATCGCTCTGTACATCGCCCAGGATAGCTTCGGTACTGCTTGCAACGTCACTGGCGACGGCGCTATCGCTGTCTTCATGGACGCTATCACCGGCAAGAAGAAGGCTGCTGCAAAGTAAATTTCCATTTTCTCTTCTCTTATACATGCTTTCTGTTTTGGAAAGGGGAGCGCGG
>ERZ839741.1384-NODE-1384-length-25998-cov-5.687045_pt1 | contig 25998 bp, 22 predicted proteins | sample MGYA00519880_ERZ839741 | MGnify/ENA primary metagenome ERZ839741 (study PRJEB31850, sample SAMEA3708851) | human gut metagenome | biome: human gut; feature: human-associated habitat; material: faeces | place: China | collected 2014 ...
ACTGTTCCCCAAAACCGACACGAAAACCGCCGTCCGGGCCATCATGGCGGACTGACCGCCTATTGCAGAAGGGGGAGATTTTATGTCAGATTACAGCGCCTTTTTCTTAATGAAGCCGGAGGATGTGAAGCGGTACGCCGTGGAAGTGCTCCATTTTTTCCAGCCGGATGAGGAAACCGATTGCGTTGAGATCGGCGACGGCAACATCAACTATGTGTTTCAGGTGCGGTCCCGGAAGGACGGCCGCTCCGTCATCGTGAAGCAGGCGGACAAGCTGCTGCGGTCCTCCGGCCGCCCGCTGGATCTCTACCGCAACAAGATCGAGGCGGAGACCCTGATGCTGGAGGCCCGGCTGGCCCCCAAATTCATCCCGGAGGTCTATCATTACGATGAGACCATGGCCGCCCTCTCTATGGAGGACATTTCCGCCTACAAAAATCTCCGCAAGGAGCTGGCGGCGGGCCGGGTCTACGGCCATCTCAGCGAAAATCTCTCCGATTTTCTGGCCCAGTCCCTGCTGCCCACCACGGATCTGGTGATGGACCGGCAGGAAAAGAAGAAGCAGGTCAAATTCTTCACCAATCCGGAGCTGTGCGATATCACGGAGGATCTGGTGCTGACGGAGCCGTATCTGGCCCAGCCCATGAACCCCCGGAACAAGAATATCGTCACCCCCGGCAACGAGGACTTCGTGCGGGAGCATCTCTATGAGGACGAGGCCCTCCACGGTGAAGTCGCCGCCCTGCGGAACGGCTTTATGAACAACGCGCAGGCGCTGATCCACGGCGACCTCCATTCCGGCTCTATTTTTGCCAATGAGCAGGGCATCAAGGTCATCGACCCGGAGTTCGCCTTCTACGGCCCCATGGGCTATGACATCGGCAATGTCATCGGCAACCTGTTTTTCGCGTGGGCCAACAAGGCCTATACCGGCGGCAGCGCCGAAACGCAGACCGCTCTGGAGCAAACCATCCGGGAGACCTGTGACAAAACGGCGGAAAAGCTGGCGGCGGAATATGACAAGCTGGTGACCTTCCCGCTGTACCGCGCCTCCGCCTTCCGCAAGGCCTATCTGGACGGCGTGATGGCGGATTCCTACGGCTACGCCGGTACGGAGATCATCCGCCGGGTGGTGGGCGATTCCAAGGTGATGGAGGTCACCTCCGTCACGGACCCGGCCCAGCGGCTCCCTATGGAGCGCGCCCTCATTGATTTGGGCATCTATCTCATCAAAAACCGTGTCGGCGGCCTCAACGGGGCGGCTGTGACGGAGGAATTCCGTAAGATCTTGGCAGAGGGGAGGGGCACACATGGTCAGAATGGATGAACATATGCCGTTTCTGCTGCAATATGAAAACGTTGCGTGGTACGAAAACGGCAAGGTCCGCATTTTAGACCGGCGGATCTACCCCACGGAGGTCCGGTTCGTGGAGTGCGCTACCTATCAGGAGGTGGTGCAGGCCATCGCGGACATGGTGACCCAGAGCGCCGGCCCCTACACCGCCGTTGGCATGGGCATGGCCTTGGCCGCGTGGCAGGTCCGGGACAAGGGCGCGGCGGAGCAGGACGCTTTCTTACAGCAGGCGGCTTACGATCTGGCCCACGCCCGCCCCACCACCGCCAACCGCTACGGCCAGATCACCTATCGCTGCGCGGAGGTGGCCAAGGAGGCGCTGGCGGCAGGGAAGGACCCCATTCAGGCCATCGTGGAGAACACGGTGGAGTCCCTGAACCGCCGGTATTCCACCATGCAGATCGTGGGCGACCATCTGGCAGAGCTGATCCCGCAGGGGGGCACGATTCTGACCCAGTGCTTCGGGGAGACCATCATCGGCACCGTGATCCGGGCCGCCCGCCGTCAGAACAAGGACTTCAAGGTGTTCTGCGCCGAGACCCGGCCCTATCTGCAGGGGGCGCGGCTCACCTCCGGCTGCTTCGCCCAGATGGGCTTTGATACCACGGTCATCACCGACAATATGGTGGCCTACGCCATGGAGCGGGAGGGCATCGACCTGTTCACCTCCGCGGCGGACACCATCGCCCGGGACGGCCACATCGCCAACAAGATCGGTACCTTCCAGATGGCGATTCTGGCAAAATATTTTGGTATCCCGTATTACGTCACCGGCATCCCCGATCAGGACAAGCACAGTAAGGATGACATCGTCATCGAGATGCGGGACCCCCAGCAGGTCCTCAGCTATCGGGACATTCCCAACACCGTGCCGGAGGTCAAGGCCATCTATCCCTCCTTCGACGTGGTGCCGCCTCACCTCATTTCCAGCGTGGTCACGGATAAAGGTGTCTATGTGCCCTATCTGCTGGATCACTATTTTGATTCTGATGTAAAGACATTCTATTAAGACCGGAAGGAGAGACTTGCTATGCTGATGCAGGAAGAGAGAGAACTGGTCGTCGAATACGGCAAAAAAATGAGCGCCGCGGGGCTGAGCACCGGAACCAGCGGCAATATCAGTATTTACAACGCTGAAAAAGGCCTGGTGGCTATCAGCCCCTCCGGCATGGATTATTTTTCCACCACCCCGGAGGATGTGGTGATCCTGGATCTGGACGGCAAGGTGGTGGACGGCAAGCGGAAGCCTTCCAGCGAGTGGGCTTTGCACACTGCTTTTTACAAGCGGAAGCCCCATGCAAGAGCAGTTGTCCACACCCACTCCATGTTCTGCACCACCATGGCCGTGCTGGGAGAGCCCATCCGGGCGGTCCACTATGTGATCGGTGACGCCGGGGCCGCGGAAGTTCCCTGTGCCCCCTATCAGCTGTTTGGCACAGAGGCGCTGGCGGAAGCGGCTATGGAGGTCTGCGGCAAGAGCGATGGTGTTCTGCTGGGCAACCACGGCCTCGTGTGCTGCGGCAAGGATATCAAGGGTGCTTACGGCCTCGCCTGCAATCTGGAATACATCGCGGAGATCCAGTGCCGGGCCATGAGCATTGGCAAGCCCAATGTTTTGACGGAGGAGCAGATGGCGGAGGTCATGGTGAAGTTCCAGTCCTACGGTCAGCCCGGTGCGAAAAAGACCGGATATTGAGAGGAGCGTTACGATGCGGAATTTTGATTTTTACAGCCCTACCTACTTCGTGTTCGGAAAGGACCGGGAGGCGGAGACCGGCAGGTATGTCAAGCGCTTCGGCGGCAGCCGGGTGCTGGTGGTCTACGGCGGGCAGTCCGCCAAACGCTCCGGCCTGCTGGACCGGATCATGGCCTGCCTGAAGGAAGAAAACCTGTACGCCGTGGAGCTGGGGGGCGTCAAGCCCAATCCCCGCAGCGGTCTGGTGTACGAGGGAATCGAACTGTGCCGCCGGGAGAAGATCGACTTCATTCTGGCCGTGGGTGGCGGCAGCGTCATCGACACCGCTAAGGCCATCGCCATCGGTGTGCCTTATGACGGTGATTTCTGGGACTTTTTCTCCGGGAAGGTGCCGGAGCAGGCTCTGCCTGTGGGCACCGTCCTGACCATTGCCGCCTCCGGCAGCGAAGGCTCCCCGGATTCCATCATCACCAACGAGAAGACGCTGGAGAAAAACGGCGCGGAGGCCGACTGTCTCCGTCCCTGCTTCTCCGTGCTGGACCCTGCCCTCACGGAAAGTCTGCCCGCTTATCAGACGGCCTGCGGCATCACGGACATCATGGCCCACACCTTTGAGCGCTATTTCACCAATACGCCGGACGTGGAGGTCACGGATCGGATGCTGGAGGGTGTGCTGTTGGCCATGCTCCATGAGGGCCGCCGGGTCATGGAGGACCCTCACAATTACGAGGCCCGGGCGAACATCATGTGGGCCGGTATGGTGTGCCACAATGACATTATGGGCGTGGGCCGTCAGCAGGACTGGAACAGCCATCATCTGGAGCACGTGCTCTCCGCCAAGTACGACTGCGCCCACGGCGCGGGTCTGGCGGTCATCATGCCGGCGTGGATGCGCTACTGCGCGGAGCATGGCGGCGAAAAGCGTCTGGCCCAGATGGCCGTCCGGGTCTTTGGCTGCCAGATGGACTTCGACGATCCCAAGCGCACGGCGCTGGAGGGCATCGAGGCATTCAGAGCGTTCCTGCATTCCATTGGAATGCCGCTGACCTTTGCGGAGATCGGCGCCGATCCGGCAGATATCCCGGAGCTGGTGGAGATGAACCGCATCGGCGACGGCAAGACCGGCGGATATATCGGTCTGGACCGGCAGGCGCATTTTGATATTTACAATCTTGCCGCCGGGAGCTGCGTTCCCGAAAACTGAACGGATATGACATAAGTGCCGCGAGGGCGCTCCTATCAGGAGCGCCCCCGCAGTGTTCTCTGCTCCTGCTGCTTTGTGACCGCTAAAGCTAATGTATAAGGTTATACAAGGTACAGGTTACTTACCGTTTACAAGCTATTAGCGTATACACAAATCAGAAAAGTGTGTTCGCTGCGAAGCTGATGAACGGATCATCCTCGCAGCTTTGGCGTTCCCAATGAGCCTTGTTCCATAAGGAAGCGGAAGACCTTGCATCGTAAGGCTTTCCGCAAAAGCGCCGCCCGTGCTTTGGTAAAAAATCCGAAGCATGGGCGGTGTTAAATTTTGTCAAAATTTATCTTGACATCTAACCATGATCAGAGTACCATAAAAACAACTTTTTTGGATTTAACTCTTTAATCCGAAAAAGCGTACGTCATGTAAGGAGAGACGAGAGGAGAAACACTATGTACAATTTTGCACTCGCGTTTGTGATCTGCGGCGTCGTGTATTTCATCGGCGAAGCAGTCTCAAACCTGACGAAGGCCTGGATCCCATCGGTTTTCGTCACCGCCGCCGTACTTCTGGTAGGCTTCTGGACTGTTATTCCCACCACCGTTGTAAGCGACTCCATGCTGATCCCCTTTGGCAGCACCATCGGCATTTACCTGCTTATCACCCACATGGGCACGGTCATCTCCATCAAGCAGCTGCTATCCCAGTGGAAGACCATCGTCGTGTGCCTGGCCGGCCTTGCCGGTATGTGCGCGCTGTGCCTGATCGTTCTGCCCGGCGTGATCGGCCGTGACCTGGTGGTTGCCGGTCTGCCTCCGCTGACCGGCGGCATCATCGCTGCCACCACCATGAAGGCGGCTGCGGAGGCTAATGGCCTTGCTGAAGCCGCCATCTTCGCCATCGCTATGTACTGTGTGCAGGGCTTTGCCGGTTATCCCCTCACCGCTGTCTGCCTCCAGCTGGAGGGCAAGAAGCTGCTCAAGGGCTATCGCGCCGGTGAGTACAAGCTGGAGGGCGCCGTCAGCGATGTGGACGCCGTCAACGGCAAGCTCAACAACGGCACTGTTGAGGAGCACAAGAAGCTGATTCCCCCTCTGCCCGCCAACTGGAACGGCCCTGTGGTCATTCTGCTGAAGCTGGGCATCGTGTCCTGGATCGCGACCCAGCTGGGTACCATCGTGATCCCCGTCATCAACATGAAGATCAGCGGCGCTGTGTATGCGCTGGTTCTGGGCGTCATCTTCACCAGCATCGGCTTCCTGGATGAAAACGCCATCAATAAGGCCAACTCCTATGGCATTATCATGTTCGCTCTGATGATGTATGTGTTCGACGGTCTGAAGGACTGCACCCCCGAGATGCTCGGAAACATCATCGGCCCCATGATCCTCCTGATCGTGGTGGGTGTTGCCGGCATGGTCATTCTGTGCTTCATTGCCGCCAAGATCCTGAAGGTTTCCTTCCTGATGGCCACCGCCACGGCGTTGACCGCACTCTACGGTTTCCCGCCCAATGCCATCATCACCGAGGCTACCTGCACCGCTCTGGCGCAGACCCCGGAGGAGAAGGAATTCCTGATGAGCAAGATGTTCCCGCCCATGATCGTGGGTGGATTCACCACTGTGACCATCACCTCCGTGCTGATCGCCGGCTTCTTTGCCGAAATGTTCTGATCCAGTCATCCGCAAAGCTGTCCGGCCCTTTCCGCCGGACAGCTTTGTTCATAAAATCACTCTTGCGCATCCCAGAAAAACCGATACAATAAAGCTACCACAGATTATATGAAGAAAGGATCTTGTGTATTATGGATATCAAAACTCTTGCGGAACAGTACAATGATTACATCATTGATCGCCGTCGGTATTATCACACCTGCCCGGAGCTCTCCGGCGAGGAGAAGAACACCCGCGCCCATCTGAGGGAAGATCTGGAGGCACTGGGCATCACCGATATTCACGAGTTGGAGACCTGCTACGGCCTGACCGCCACCATTCACGGCGGCAAGCCCGGCAAGACCGTGGCGCTGCGCGCCGATATTGACGCCCTGCCTGTCAAGGAGGAGACCGGCCTGCCCTTCGCCTCCCACAACGAGGGCAAGATGCATGCCTGCGGCCATGACAACCACATGGCCATGCTGCTGGGCGCCGCCAAGATCCTCAACGAGGTGAAGGACGAGCTTTCCGGCGATGTGCGCCTGGTGTTCCAGCCCGCGGAGGAGACCGCCGTGGGCGCTCTGCGGATGATGGAGGAACACGCACTGGACGGTGTGGACGCCATTTACGGCGTGCATGTCTGGGGTACCTATGACGCCCCGGGTATCGCTTTCCCCGCCGGCAACCTCATGGCCTGCTGCCACGGCTTCACCATTGAAGTGGAGGGCAAGTCCGCCCACGCTTCCGCTCCTCACGAGGGTGTGGACGCCGTGATGGTGGCAAGCTCCATTCTCCAGTCCATCCAGCAGCTGGTCTCCCGGATGAACGATCCTCTCAACCCGCTGGTCATCACCGTGGGCAAGGTCACGGCCGGCAACCGCTGGAACGTGCTGGCTGGCCACGCCACACTGGAGGGCACCGTGCGTACTTTCCTCACCGGCACGCAGGTGGAGGACGCGCTGCGTAAGGTGGCCGAGTGCACCGCTGCCGCCTTCGGCGCCAAGGCGACCCTGAGCTATCAGTATATGACGGAGCCTGTCATCAACAGCGATGAGCAGCTCAACCGCATTGCGCAGACCGCCGTCACCAAACTTTACGGTAAGGAATCCCTCATTACCCCCGCACCCCTGATGGGCAGCGAGGACTTCTCCTGGTTTGGCAAGGACGGCACCCCCTATATCTACGGCTTTGTGGCCAGCCACAATAAGGACTGGGATTATATGTACGGCAACCATCACGAGAAGTACGACGTGGACGAGACAATCCTCCACCGCGGCGCCGCGGTGGCCGCACAGTTCGCCGCTGACTACCTCGCTGAGACCGCACAGCAGTAATTCAGCTGAGGAAGGAGCGGACCATGGACATCAAAGCATTGGCACAGGACGCTGCCCCTTATGTGGTGGAGCGTCGGCATTACTACCATCAGCATCCGGAGCTGACCGGGGAGGAGAAGAACACCCGGGACGCCATCCATCGGGATCTGGAGGCACTGGGCATCACCGACATCCGGGATATGGTCAATTGCTATGGCCTGGTCGCCACCATCCACGGCGGCAAGCCCGGCAAGACCGTGGGCCTGCGGGCAGACACGGACGCGCTGTCCTTCCAGGAGGAGACGGGACTGCCCTTCGCCTCCTGCGAACCGGGGAAAATGCACGCCTGCGGCCACGATACCCACATTGCCATGCTGCTGGGCGCCGCCAAGCTCCTTCAGGAGCACCGGGAGGAGCTGCGGGGCGATGTGCGGCTCATTTTCCAGCCTGCGGAGGAGCACGTCATCGGCTCTAAGGCTATGATCGCAGAGGGCGCGCTGGACGGTGTGGACGCCATCTTCGGCCAGCATGTCTGGGGCACGCTGGACATTCCCTATATCGACGTTACCGCCGGTCCCCGCATGGCCTACTCCGGCCGCTTCACGGTGGATGTGATTGGTACCTCCTCCCATGCGGCCACGCCCCATCTGGGCGCAGATGCCATCACCGGCGCTGCGGCGATCATCAATAACCTCCAGCAGTATGTCTCCCGCATGAGCAACCCCCTGGACCCCGTGGTGCTCACCATCGGAACCATCTCCGGCGGCAATCGTTACAACGCGATCGCCAATCATGTCACCATGGAGGGCGTCACTCGTGCCTACTTCCTGGATAAGCACGAGGAGGCCATGCGGCAGATCGTGGAGAACACGGCGGAGGGTCTGGGCATGAAGGCTGTGCTCAAGTATGCCCATGTGGTGCATCCCGTGATCAACGATGACGATGACCTCACAGAGATCGCCCAGAAGGCCGTGGTCAAGCTCTTCGGCGAGGAGACGCTCTGCCATATGCCCGCCATGATGGGCAGCGAGGACTTCGCCAACTACGCTGCGGAAATTCCCGCCGTGTTCGGCTTCATCGGCTGCCGGGACGAGGCCAACGGCATGATCTACAACAACCACCACGAAAAGTTTACGGTCAACGAGTCCCTGCTTCCCAAGGGGACTGCGCTGATGGCGCAGTTTGCCGTGGATTATCTGGCCGGCAACGCGTAACACAGGGCAAACAGCAGGGGGGAGGGACCCTTTCCGAATGGACCCGCTCCCCGCCAAAAGACGGCGAAAGAATATGAATTACGGCCAGCAGCCGAAGCGCTGCTGGCCGTTTTTTATGCGGCACGGCGGGGAGAAAAGACTTTTTCGACACGATAAGAGGGGAGGCTGTCGATAAAGAGGTAGATTCTCCGCGACGGTAAGGAAGGGTGTGCGCGGGAAACCCAAGAAGGGATACACCGTCGGCTCAAGCCAAACAGCGAATCCTGCGTATCCAGCGTGAACGCATCCTTCGTGACGTTTTGCAGTCCGATGCGCTCCATTTCCGCCTTGAGCATATCGCCGGTGGCAAGCTCCGCGTCGGAGCCTGCTGTCCGGTAGCCAAGCGTTTCGTTGCTGCGGATGTCCTCCAGCTTCAGCGCCAGATCATAGGCGTAATCCACGTTTACCGTGTCGAGATAGGCTTGTGTGGGGTCAGCCGCGGGCTGTGCGGCGTCCGCAGCGGGCTGCTTGCCGCAGGCAGTCGCGGATACCAGCAGAAATCCTGCCAGCAGTGCACTCACGATTCTCTTTTTCATGTTTTTTCTCGCCTTTGCAGTCATAGACCGGCGGAAGAACGAAAAAAAGCCACAGACGCACCTGCGCCCGTGGCTTGAAACATCCAAACAGAGAGAATTACCCTTTTCCGCATAGACCGGGGAGCACCGTGCATGCAGTCCATTTTATCACTCTTATTGATTAACAAAAGGCGCACACCTCTTCCAAAGCAGTTTGGGAGGGGTTAGCCTTTTTCCTTATTCCCCTGGTTTCGTATATACTCGGTAATAAGTTCGTGGCTGCGTTCACTCACAGTGCAAACAAAATAAGAACGATTCCAGAGATAGGGTTTCCAATAGAACGGAGCAAGGTATTCGGCGAATTCTTTTCTGAGTAGTCTTGCCGTTACCGTCTTGTAGGAACAGACCAGGGAGGACAAAGCCACTTGAGGCGGTGCCTCGAAGAGAATATGGATGTGGTCCTTATCGGTGTTTACCTCATTCACGTAGCACTGGAAGTTCTCCTCAAAGATACGATACGTCAGTTCTGTGAGCCGGTCCTTAAAGGCTCCGTCTATGACCGGATGCCTGTATTTTGTTACTACAACCAAATGATATTCCAGGTCATAACAACTGTGTCTATTCGTTCGATAGCTCATGTTTACGCCCTCCGCATGTCGCTTTACAACCAATTCTTGTTATGGTATAATAATACCATAATCAAAGGCATTTAGCAACAGGAGGTGAAAGCGTATGGCAAAGATAGTTTCAAGCTATTGCACGAAGGTCATTGGCGAAAACAGAATCTTCAAAGATACCATTCGGGTTTATCGCGATGCGCTTTCTCTTCTTATCCGCATCGTAGAGTCTGAATGGGATACCGGTCTTGGAGAGCTCTATGCGAAGTCCACGCTCAAAGCACAGAGGACAGTTGAACTGCTTGTTCATGCAAGCCGTACGAGTGTTGCCAAGTATCCTGAATTCGACAAACAGTTCTATAAGTACCCCAGTTACCTGCGGCGGTCCACGATTTCCGAGGCGCTTGGCGCCGTATCTTCGTACCGTGCTGCTGTTTCTCATTGGGAGAGTGCAGGCAGAAAAGGGAAAGAACCTAAACTCCAGACCTCTCGTTCAGCTATGCCGACTTTCTACAAAGACAATATGTACGAAGACAACGGTGATGGGACTGCCCGTCTGAAACTTTATCACAAGAACGACTGGGTGTGGGTAAAGGTCCGGCTTCGCAAGCAGGACACTGACTATATCCGGGAACATTGGGATAAGGCCGATGCTTCCGCGCCTAAACTCGTGAAACGGAACCGCCGTTATGCCTTATGCTTTGCCTTTGAAGAAACGGTTGCTTACGGCACGAAACCACTCACAGACCAGACCATTCTTGCTGTTGACCTTGGCATTAACACCGACGCTGTGTGCAGCGTTATGCGTCCAGACGGAACTGTCCTCGCACGGAAGTTCATCGACTTCCCGAGTGAAAAAGACCGGCTGAATACGCAATTGGGCCGCGCACGCAGAGGTCAGCGAGAGAATGGTCATCGAGGCGGCAACCGCCACATGAAGAAGGCTGTTCGCATCAACGAGGACTTGTCCAAGAAAATCGCTCCGGCAATCGTTCGGTATGCCGTTTCTGTTGGGGCCGACATCATTGTTATGGAACATCTTGACTTCATCGGGCAAAAACCCAAGCACAAAAAGCAGCGGCTCCACATGTGGAGAAATCGCGACATTCAGAAAATCGTCATGCATCAGGCCCACCGCAATGGAATTCGTGTGCGTTTTGTCAACGCACGAAACACCAGCAGGTTGGCTTTCGATGGTTCTGGCGAAGTAGCCCGGAATAGTACCAACATGGCGCTGTGCCGGTTCCAAAACGGAAAGCAGTATAACTGTGACCTGAATGCGAGTTATAACATCGGCGCACGCTACTTTATCCGAGAATACTTAAAACCCATCCCGGAAACGGAATGGTCTCTAATTATGGCAAAAGTTCCAGAATTAGAGCGAAGAACAAATTGCACATTATCCACCCTCTTTAGCCTCTACGCGGTGCTGAACTGTCAAACAGTTTCAGTTTCTGAGTCTTGGCCGCACGGTGGAAATGAGTCTGGGGCCTAAAGCCCCGGAAGCACCATCCATAGCGGTCACGCTTGGGTGGTGAGGTTTACTCGTTTACAAGTTGTGTGCGCCAGAACGTAATAAGCAACTTAAAAACTTGAGCTCTTCCGCTCGATCAATAAGGCAACAAAGTTGCCAACCCGCACCCGCGGTGCGGTCCCCGGCTCTTCGACGGGTTTTCGGCATTTGACCCGGCCGTCCGTGTAGCCTCGATCCCTCGTCGGAGGAATGGTCAAGACGTGCATATGCACAGGCGTTCTGAAAAAGAACAGGGCAACTTTAACACACTGAAAAAAAGATGTCAAGATTTTTTTGCAGCCTTCGGTGCGCTCCGAAATCGGTTGTTTCCGGATTATTTCAAAAATACTGCGCGTGTGATGCAGCGTCTGGTCAAAATTCATGATTTTTCCGCATGGCCGTGCATAGCTTTCCGCATCTGGAGGCCTCTTGCATAAAGGCTACAAAAACATTGAAATTTTGGCTTAGTAATTTGGTGACGAATTACCATGCTAAAGCGTGGACAAATTAAAACGGCCCTGCTATGATAAATGCCATCAAAAGGGCGGCACCAACGTCCCAAAACCAACAGAAACGAGGGCAAGGATATGAAAAAGGCAATGGCAATTTTGTTGGCGGCTGTTCTGGCACTGGCCTGCACCGCCTGCGGCGGCAGCAAGAACGGGGAGACCAAGGACCGTCTGGCGCAGATCAAGGAAAAAGGCTATATCGAGCTGTGTACCGAGCCCTATTTCGCCCCCTATGAATATGTAGACCCCAACAAGAGCGGGGAGGACCAGTATCAGGGCATGGACATTGAGGTGGCCAGGTACATCGCCGACAAGATCGGCGTGGACCTGAAGATCACCGCTCTGGATTTCACCGCCGTACTGGCCGGTGTGGCGGACGGCAAATATGATTTCGCCATCTCCGCCATCGCCTATGCCCCTTCCCGGGCGGAGGCCATGCGGCTCAGCGATGTGTACTACTCCTCCAATACCGGCTATGGCTTCATTGTCCGGACGGAGGACATTGACAAATATAACGACCTGGATTCTTTGAAGGATGCCGTGGTCATCACCCAGAGCGGCTCCGTTCAGGAAGCGCTGTATAACCAGTATATCAACGGCGCCTGCAAGGAATTCAAGCTGGTGGCCAACATGACTGACGGCTATCTGGCCGTGGCCGAGGGCAAGGCCGATGTGTGCATCTGCTCCACTGCCTCCGCCCAGCTGTACGCCGATGCCAACGGCGGCATGTCCATCCCCGACTACCGCTTTGAGGTGGACCCCAACATGAACGGCACCTGCGTGGCCATGCCCATGGACGGTACGGAGTCCTTGGCAGAGCTGGTGAACCAGTGCATCGCCGAGCTGAAGGAAAACGGCCAGACGGACGTCTGGTACAGCGAATATGAAGAGCAGGCCGCGGCTCTGGGCATCGAATAAGCGGCAAAATCGGTTTTAGGAGCGGAATCCCATGGAAAAGGTCATCAAGGTTTGGTTGAAATATTATCCGGTGTACCTCTCAGGCCTGTGGGGCACCCTCTGGATCTCGGCAGTCACCGTGTTCCTGGGGGCCCTGCTGGGCATGGTGGTGGCCCTCATGCGGATGAGCCGGCTGAAGATCCTCCGGACCGTCTCCAACGTGTATGTGGAGATCCTCCGGGGCACCCCCATTCTTCTCCAGCTGTATTTCTTCTGGATCGGCCTGCCCAAGCTGGTGCCCTTTGAACTGACGGATACCCAGTGCATCGTGGCGGCTCTGGTGGTAAACGCCTCCGCCTTCATCCCCGAGATCATCCGGGCCGGCATCGGCGCGGTGGACAAGGGGCAGTGGGAGGCCGCCCGGAGCATCGGTCTTTCCGAGACCCATGTGATGACCCGCATCATCCTGCCGCAGGCGGTGAAGAACATTCTCCCCGCCCTGTGCAACGAGTTCATCTCCACCGTAAAGGGCACTTCTCTTGCCTCCGTATTCTTTGTGGGGGAACTGATGACCAGCTTCAAAACCGTTCAGAGCGCCACCTTCCTGGCCCTCCAATCCCTGACCATCGTAGGCATCATTTACTTCCTGCTGAACTTTATTCTCTCCCGGCTCCTGCGGGTCATTGAAAGGAGGCTGACTGTCAGTGACTGACGTGATTCTGGAAACCCGGAACCTAAAAAAGAGCTTCGGCAAGCTGGAAGTGCTGAAGGGCATCTCCACGGGAATCCGCCGGGGCGAGGTGGTGTCCATCATCGGCCCCTCCGGCGGCGGCAAGTCCACGTTTCTCCGCTGTCTGAACCTGCTGGAAACGCCGGACGGCGGCCAGGTCCTTTTCAAGGGCCAGGACATCACCGACAAAAAACTGAACATCTCCAAATACCGCCAGAGCATCGGCATGGTGTTCCAGCATTTCAACGTGTTCCCCAACCTGACGGTGCTGGAAAACGTGACCCTAGCCCCGGTGCTGGAAAAGAAGGTCCCCAAGGACCAGGCCAAAGAAGAGGCCATGGCCCTGCTGCGCCGGGTGGGTCTGGGGGACAAGGCCGATGAGTATCCCCGGAAGCTCTCCGGCGGCCAGAAGCAGCGGCTGGCCATCGTCCGGGCCATGGCCATGAAGCCGGAGGTCATGCTTTTTGACGAGCCCACCTCCGCCCTGGACCCGGAAATGGTCAAGGAAGTCCTGAACGTCATCCGGGAGCTGACCCGCAGCGGCATGACCATCCTCATCGTCACCCATGAGATGGGCTTCGCCCGGGAGGTGTCCGACCGGGTGCTGTTCATCTGTGACGGCGTCATCAAGGAGGAGGGTACCCCGGAGCAGATCTTCACCTGCCCCCACGAACCCAGCACCATTAAATTCCTGAGCATGGTACTGTAAAGGAGATTGATACAATGATCCAGACCATCAAAGACCTGGTTTCCGCCAAGGCGGACACCACCGTAGCCCTGGCCAAAGAGATCTGGGGCTACGCCGAGCTTTCCTACGAGGAAACCAAGTCCGCCGCCGCCCTCATCTCCGCTCTGAAACAGGAGGGCTTTACCATTGAGGAGGGGATCGCGGACATCCCCACTGCCTTTACTGCCACTTACCGCTGCGGCAGCGGAAAGCCGGTGGTGGGCTTTCTGGCGGAGTACGACGCATTGTCCGGCCTGAGCCAGAAGGCCGCCTGCCCTGTACAGGAGCCCGTCACCGAGGGCGGTGCCGGTCACGGCTGCGGCCACAACCTGCTGGGCGCGGGGTGCTATGCCGCCGCCGTGGCCCTGAAGGACTACCTGGTCAAGGAAAAGAAGGACGGCACCGTGATCTTCTTCGGCTGTCCTGCCGAGGAGGGGGCCGGTTCCAAGCAGTTCATTGCCCGGGCCGGGTACTTTGACAATGTGGATTTTGCCTACACCTGGCACCCGGAGACCGTCAACGAAGTAGGCTCCCGGGGCAGTGTGGCCATTATGGGTGCCAACTTCACCTTTGACGGCATCGCCGCCCACGCCGGCGGAGAGCCCCATCTGGGCCGCAGCGCTCTGGACGCCGTGGAGCTGATGAACGTGGGCTGTAACTACCTGCGGGAGCACATGATCGACGCCGCCCGCATCCACTACGCCTATTCTGATCCCGGCGGCACCGCGCCCAACGTGGTCCAGAGCCATGCCGTCATCAAGTACGAGGTCCGGGCACCCAAGGTCAGTCAGGTTCAGGAGCTGTTCACCCGGGTGGTGGACGTGGCCAAGGGCGCGGCCCTGATGACCGGCACCAAGATGAAATATGAGATCACCATGGCCTTCTCCGACTACGTCCCCAACCGCACGTTGGGGACCGTGGTGGATCAGTGCATGCGGGAGCTGGGTGCCCCGGAATGGACTGAGCCGGACTACCGGCTGGCAGCGGAGTTCCTCCGCACCTATCCCCGCACCACCATGGTGGGCATCCGGGAAAAGCTGGGCTACTACTTCGAGCCGGAAGAGCTGGACGCCGCTCTGGAAAAGCCTCTGGATCGGATCATCCATCCCTTTAACCCCAAGGAGACCGCCTACAGCTCCGGCTCTACCGACGTGGGCGATGTGGGCTACGCCACGCCCACCGTTATGTTCCATGTGGCAACTGCCTGTCTTGGCAACGTGGGCCACTCCTGGCAGAACACCGCTTTTGCCTGCTCCGACATCGGCATGAAAGGCATGCTGCGGGCGGCGGAGATCATGACCCTGGCCGCCATCCGCACCATGGACCAGCCGGCGGTCATTGCCAAAGCCCGGGAGGAGCTGAAGCAGAAGAACGGCGGCAGCTACCACTGCCCGCTGCCGGACTATGTGACGCCTCCCATCGGCCGCTATTGAGCTTCACAGCCTTCAGCCGCCCGTGCCGGTCTGTCAAAGAACCGCTGCTTTCAAATACATCCGGCCCATCCGCCGCCTGGAACGCACTTGACTACAAAAGCAAAAGGCCCGCTCTTTCGAGCAGGCCTTTTCATTTTTATAGCTCCAGTAGAAACCGGGCGGCACTTTCCATGGCCGCCGCCGCTTTTTTGATGGGGAACATCTGAAATACGTGCCACATTCCCTCGCTGACCTCCAGCCGGCAGGGCACATGGGCCGCCCGCAGCGCCGCAGCCAGGGACGCGGAATCGGAATAGAGGATCTCATGGTCTCCCACCTGGATCAGGGTAGGCGGAAAGCTCCCCAGGTCCCCCAGCAGGGGCGACAGATCCGGGTCCTGGAGATCCCTGTCCCCGGCGTATGCCCTCCGGACGGCCTCGATGTACTCCGGCGTCAGCATGGGGTCGCTCTCCACCCGCTCCCGGTAGGATGCCCCGGACATGGTCATATCCGTCCAGGGGGACATCAGCAGCAGGGCCCGGGGCATCCGGCGCCCAGCGGCCTTCAGGCGGCGGCACAGCACCAGGGCCAGGTTGCCCCCGGCGGAATCTCCCGCCACCGTCACGTTTTCCGCCCCGTATCCCTGATACATCAGATAATCCCAGGCCCGCATGGCATCCTCCACTGCCGCCGGGTAGGGATGCTCCGGCGCCAGCCGGTACTCAAAGCTCAGCACATCGTAGCCGGTGACATGGGCCAGCTTGGAGGACAGCACCCGGGAATAACCCAGGTTGCCGCTGGTATAGCCGCCGCCGTGGCAGTAGAGGATCACCCGGCGGTCCCCATGGGGGGCTTTCAGCCGGGTCCAGGCAGCAGGCATGGTCCCGATGGAAAGCTCTTCATACTCCATCCCCGCCATAGGGGCGGTAAGGCGGCCCAGGATCTCCTGGTTCCGGCGCTGGTGCTCCAGCTCCTCCGGGGTCATGGTCTCCGGGGAACCGGCGCTGTGCAGGGCTTTCAGCGCCCGCATCAGCGGGTCCATCCGGGGTTTTTCGGCATCCGTTTTCCGCTTTCTGCCTAATTGCAGCTTTTCCATAGGTCCTCCGCTCTTTCGTGTTGCTTGCAGAATACCATAAATCACGGAAAATGGGAAGTGGAAAATGGGCCATCTCTTGTCACGCTTTTCCCCATGTGCTACAATGATCTGTAACTATTTTCGGGGAGGTGACGCGGATGGCAAAACCGGACAGTCAGTGGTACCGGCTGGACAATGCCGGTATTCTCTATTCCGCCCTGCAAAGGGAGGAATATTCCGCCATCCACCGCTTCTCCGCCCTGATGACAGAGCCGGTGCGGCCCGCCGCCCTGCAAAACGCCATTGACCGGGTGCTGCCCCGGTTCCCCAGCTTTGCCGTCCGCATCCGCCGGGGTCTATTCTGGTACTATCTGGAGCCAAACACCGCCCCGGGCCCCTTTCTGAAGGCCGACGTGGCCAATCCCTGCCAGCCTGTGCGCTTCCGGGAGGACAACGGCTGGCTGGTGCGGTTTTACTACTACCGGAACCGCATATCCCTGGAGGTGTTCCACGCCCTGTCCGACGGGGCGGGGGCCCTGATCTTTTTCCGGACGCTGCTGGCGGAGTATCTGCGGCAGACCGGCATAAGCGTTCCGGCCGGAAACGGCGTGCTGGACCTGGAGGAGCCGCCCCGGAAGGAGGAGCTGGAGGACGCTTACGCCCGCTATGCCGGACGCCACGCCCTGGGCCTGCGGCGGATGCCCAAGGCCTACGCCAACACCGGCACCCCGGAGCCCTTTTACACTTTCCATGTCACCATGGGCTTCGTGCCCCTGGGGAAGCTCCGGGAGGCCGCACGGAGTTATGACGCCTCCATCACAGAGTACCTTTCCGCCGTGCTGATCCACGTGCTGCTGGAAAAGCAGCGCCGGGAGCATCCCCACAAGGAACGCCCGGTGGCTCTGGCAGTGCCTATCAACTTGCGGAGCTGGTTCCCCTCGGAAACGGTGCGGAACTTCATTACCACCGTCCGTCCCAGCATCGACCCTGCCTTGGGGGATTACACTTTTCCGGAAATCGTCTCCCAGGTGCGGCACTATATGAAGCTCCACGTCCACCGCCAGGAGCTGCAGGCCTCCTTTACCGGCAACGTCCGCTTCACGAAGAATTTCTTTCTCCGGGCGGTGCCGGTGTTTCTGAAAAACCCGGTGATGGCCCTCAACTACTATCTCCTGGGGGTGCGGCCCTACTCCTGCACCTATACCAATCCCGGTGCCTTCACCGTGCCGCCGGAGATGGCTCCCCATATTCAGGGCATGGAGGTGGTGCTGGGCCAGGCCACCGTGCCCCGGTGCCACTGCGCCTCCATCAGCTATGGAGACATCATGGAAATCACCTTTGCCGGCACCCAGGCCGAAACGGACACAGAGCGGGACTTTTTCCGCTTTCTGGTCCGGGAGGGCATCCCGGTGCGGATCGAGAGCAACCGATAAGAGGAGCATTTTATGTCTTACTGTGTCAACTGCGGCGTGGAGCTGGACCCCAGCGCCAAAACCTGTCCCCTGTGCGGGACGCCTGCCTGGCATCCGGAACTGGATGCGCCGCCCTACTTTCCCGCCAACTCCGCCGCCGTACAGCCCGCCTCCAGGCGAGAGGCCGCCATTCTGCTGACAGCTATGCTGGTGTCCGTGTCCCTGTGCTGCGGGCTTTTGAACCTGTTTCTGCCCACGGACCGTCCCTGGTCCCTGTACGTCATCGGGGCGGCGGTGATGCTGTGGGTCTGGTTTGCCCTGCCTATGGTGCTGCGGCGGCTGCCGGTCTTTTTCCGGCTCACCGCCGATGTGGCGGCCATTGGCATCTATGTCTGGCTCATCTCCATCGACCTGGGCGGCAGCCGCTGGTTCCGGGGGCTGGCCCTGCCCATGATCGGCTGGGCTGGGGTGCTGGTCTTTCTTTTGAGTTTTCTGCTCCGGGGCGGGCGGCGCTCCACCCTCTCCGCCATTGCCCTGATCATCGGGGCGGCTGGGCTTCTGGCGATGGGCATTGAATTCTGCATCGACCGGTATTTCCGTGGTGTGTGGCAGCCAGGGTGGTCCCTGATCGTGCTGGCGGTCTGCGTGGGACTCATCATCCCCCTGCGGATCGTCCGGCGGGTGCCCTCTCTCCGGGAGGAGGCCCGCCGCCGCTTCAACCTGTAATTTTAAGGAGGCTTTCTTTATGAACATCTCTCAGATCATGGAAAAAATGATCGCATTCTCCAACGGGAATCTGCATGACATGAACCATCTTATGTGCGTGTGGACCTACGCCAAAACCATCGGCGAGCTGGAGGGCCTGGACCGGAAGACCCAGGAAACACTGGAGATCGCCGCCATCACCCATGACATCGCCTGCCCCCTGTGCCGGGAAAAATACGGCAACACCAACGGAAAGCGGCAGGAAGAAGAGGGCGGCCCCCTGGTACGGAGCTTTCTGGCGGATGCGGGCCTGTCTGCGGAGCAGGTGGACCGGGTGGCTTATTTGGTGAGCCACCACCATACCTACACGGATATTGACGGCATCGATTATCAAATTTTGATCGAGGCGGACTACATCGTAAACGCCTCCGAAAGCGGCTACAGCCCGGAAAACAGGAAGAACTTCCTGGAAGAGCACATGAAGACTGAAAGCGGCAAGCGGCTCCTCCGCTCCACTTTCTGTATGGAAACATAAAAAGACCGGTCCCATCACAATGGAACCGGATCTGAGACTGTCGATAAAGTGGTAAATTCTCCACGACGGTAAGGTAGGTCAGCCGTTAGCGGCTCCGCCGCTTTACGGATGATGCATACCCCTTGCGGGTGAAGGGTGTGCGCGGGACTACGCCCGCAGGCGTGTTTCGGAGCGCAACCGCCGCAAGGCGGCTCTTAGCGCGGAGATAACCCAAGAAAGGATACACCGTCGGCTCAAGCCAATCAGCGGATACTGCACATCCGCTGATTGGGAGCCTTCCTCGAAACAGGCTCACTTGATCCGCCACCGGCGGTGCTTCGCCTGTTTCCCTACGCCATTGAAATTCTAAGTTTTCAGAGCTCTTAGAAAGTTCTGAAAACTTGCTCAGCGGGGCAAAAAGACTTTTTTGACACGCTGAATCGCCGGTTCATTGAACCGGCGATTTTACTATAATCCGATGCTTTTCGGTATGCGTGGCGCTTTTTTCGGGACTTGAAGCTCGCCCGGCGTTTCTGAGGCTGCCTTATCGTGAAACCGCCAGCCTTACAGGCTGTTGACGGCAGCTTCCAGCTGACGCATGGCCTGCTCCAGAACGCTGCGGGGGCAGGCGGCGTTGAGCCGCATATACCCGTTCAGGCTCCGGCCGAAGGCACAGCCGTCGTTGAGGCCCAGCTTTGCCTTCCGGATCATGAAGTCATGAAGCGCTTCGCTGCTCAGGCCCAGATCCCGGCAGTCCAGCCACATGAGGTAGGTGGCGTCGGGGGCGTAGGTCCTGATCTTGGGGATGTGCTTTTCGCAGTAGTCCACCACAAAGTCGAAGTTGGCGGAAATGTAGGGTAAGAGCTGCTCCAGCCATTCCTCGCCTTCATTGAAGGCCACCTCCATGGCGGTGACGGAGAAGGCGTTGTTGCGGTGGATATCCATGTCGGTCCAGAATTTGTCGAACATTGCCTTCATGTGGGCGTTGGGGAACACCGCGGTGCTGGCCTGAAGGCCTGCCAGATTGAAGGTCTTGGTGGCGGAAATGCCGGTGACCACATTGGCGGCGATCTCAGGGGAGAGGGAGGCGGTGGGGATGTGGCACTTGCCGTGGAAGATGAGGTCGGAATGGATCTCGTCGCTGACCACCAGAACATGGTGCTTCAGACACAGCTCCATCATCCGGCGCAGTTCCTCCTCCGTCCAGACGATGCCCAGAGGATTGTGGGGGTTGCACAGCAGGAAGATGTCCGCGCTCCGGAGCTTTTCCTCGAAGTCGGCCCAGTCCACCGTCCATGCGCCGCCCTGCTCTACCAGCTGATTTTCAATGACGTGCCGGCCAGCCAGCTCGGTCATGTCATAGAACTCACCGTACACGGGGGTCTGGATCAGAACATTGCCGTTCTGGGGGGTATAGAGCCGGATCATGACGCTGAGGGTCTGGACCACGCCGGGACTGAAGCTCATGAGGGCCGTGTCGGTGTCCCAGCCGTTGCGGCGCTTCTGCCAGTTCTTCACGGCCTCGAAATAGCTGGCGGGCCGGGCGGTGTAGCCCCAGATGCCCTCCTCGGCCCGGGCCTTCAGCGCGTCAATGACGGGCTGGGCGGTCCGGAAGTCCATATCCGCGATCCACAGGGGGATCACATCGTCGGTGCCGAACTTCTTGACCCGTTCGTCATACTTGGCGGAGAGGTTTTTGGAGCGGTCTACCACTTGGTCGAAATCATATTGCATAACTCCCACATCCTTTCTTTGCGTGTTCAGTGGCACGTCTGTATGCTTTGACTGATTACTAAGCAAGAACTGTGCCAAACCGCTGAGGCGTTGTAGCTATGTATGGAAACCCGTTGGAAACCGGAAAAGCGTATGAAATATCCGGGAGGGATTTTGGCAAATCGCCAAAATTCCTCCCGGACACTGCGGCTGCCCCGGAAAACAGGGCCGCGCACGATCGATTTTTATTGGCTGAATTGGTATAAATGGTTATAGCTTTTTATCTTTGACCGATTTCCCACAGCTCCCGGCCCTTGGGCGTCAGCTGGCTGCCGCCCCGGCCCCGGCTGACGCGGGCCAGCCCCTGCTCCGCCATTTCGGAGAGGATGGTCCGGACCTCCTGCTGGGAGAGGGGAACATGGAACTCCCGGGCCTTTTGCAGCAGCTTATCCCGGCCCATGGGCGTCCCTGCCTCGGAGGCAGCATACAGCTGGGCGAGCACGAACCGGAAGGAATCCGACATGGAGGGGGCCGGCGCGGCCTGCCGCGCCGCTGGGGCGGACGCCGGACGGGAGAGGGCGTCCCCGGAGAGCAGCAGGGTGGGGGGGAGGTCCTCCATGGTGATGTCCCGGTGGTCGGTATAGATGAAGTATTCCACCACGTTCCGCAGCTCCCGGATATTGCCGGGCCATGTGTGACGGCGGAAAAAGTCCTGCACCGGCTCCGTCAGGCGGAAGTCGCCGTTCAGCTCCCGGCGGAACTGATCCATCAGCAGGAACATATCGTCCCCCCGCTCCGTCAGGGGCGGGATGACCACCGGCAGGGTGTTCAACCGGTAATAGAGGTCCCGGCGGAAGGTGCCCTCCCGCACCTTCCGTTCCAGCGCCTCGTTGGTGGCGGCCACGATGCGGACGTCCACATGGATGATGCGGTTGCCGCCGACCCGCATGACCTCCCGCTCCTGCAAGGTCCGCAGCAGCTTGATTTGAAGAGCGGGGCTCATGCCCTCCACCTCGTCCAGAAACAGTGTGCCCCTGTGGGCCAGCTCAAAGAGGCCGGGGCGACCGCCCTTTTTGGCTCCGGTGAAGGCCCCCTCCTCATAGCCGAACAGCTCACTTTCCAGCAGATTTTCGGGAAAAGCCGCCACGTTGATAGCCAGAAACGGCCCGACCGCCCGGCGGGAGGCCCGGTGAACGGCGTGGGCGAACAACTCCTTGCCGGTGCCGGTCTCGCCGATCAGAAGAATGGGACTTTCACTGTTGGCCATCCGGGTCAGAGTCTCCTTGGTCCTGCGGATGGCCGCCGACTGTCCGATCACATCGTCAAAGCTGTATTTGGCGTAGTAGCCCTTGTGGAGCAGCTGGCCCCGCAGCTCGTTCTGCCGGACCTCCACGTCGTTGAACCGCTGGAGCAGGGCGAAGGCGCCGATGCAGGTGTTCTGCCGGATGACCGGTACCACCTCCACGCTGAGGTTGACGCTGTTGACCTTGATGACCTTGGCGGGCAGCGTTTGCCGGGCGCGGAGACACGCGGCAAAGGGGATATAGGGAAAGACCTCCTCGCACCGCTTTCCCTGGATCAGCGCCGCGCTGACGCAGGTCATATCCTCCGCCTGACGGCTGCAGGCGAAGATCTCGCCCTTTTCGTTGATGCCGATGACGCCGTCCTCCAGACTCTCCAATAATATATGGAACAGGCTTTCCAGACGGACGGACCGGGCAAACATCTGGTCAAAGCTGTAATTGCTGGTGGCGACGCTGCGGGCGTACTCCTGAAAAGCAGGCCCCTCCAGCAGGGATTCCAGTCCCAGCCGCAGGGCGATCTCGATCATCATGCCGGAGGTGCAGACCCGCTGGCCGATATCAATGACCGTTTCCATCTTCGGCGGGACGTAGCGCATCTCATCCGGGGTCACGGCGATATGGACGTCCTCCTCCAGCGACGCGCCGGGGTAGAAGGGGATCCAGTGGATGTGGGTGATGCCGAACTGTTCCAGCTGGGCAATGGCCTCCCGGGCCATGGTCTCGGTCATGTTGACAAACAGTACCTTGCTGCCTGCGGGCAGCTCCTTCAGCTTCCGCAGTTCGCTCCACCGGAAGGATACCTCGATCGCCATGGTCTGGCTGTCCAGCGGGATGTGCTTGGCCAGCTCCTCCGGGGAACCGTAGGCGTCCGTGGAGGCTACAAACAGATCCGCCCGTTCCAGAACACCTGCGGCGCTGCCGTCCAGCATGGAAAAGACGGAAATGTCCGCCACATCGGAAAACAGCCCGGCGATGTCCTCGCCGTAGGACTTGCCTGCCCGGGGGTCTAAGGCGATGACGGAGATCTTCTTTTTGGTCACCACAAAATCACTTCCTTTGACCAGTTTCTTCAACCATTTAATCATGGGCCGGGCGGTTTTACAAGGGAAATCGCAGAATTTGTCAAAAAAGAAGTTGGCACGGAATCTGCTTTCTATTGTGACGATCTGATATATGGCATCTGAAAAACAAGAAGGAGGAGCGTTCCCATGATCACCAAAGAAGAACTGCTGACACTGCTGCGCCAGGAGGTAGTCCCGGCCCTTGGCTGCACGGAGCCGGTGTGCGTGGCTCTGGCCGCCGCAGACGCCCATCATGCCGTGGGGGGCAGCATCGTCTCCGTGAAGGTGGAGGTAAACCCCGGCATCTACAAAAACGGCATGAGCGTGGGAATTCCCGGCTTCCCCCGGGTGGGCCTGAACTATGCCGCCGCGCTGGGCGCCCGCCTGAGCAACCCGGAGAAGGGCTTGCAGCTGCTGGCAGACATTGATGAGACCGTTACCGCTGACGCCATCGCTCTGGCGGAGGCGCGCCGTGTTACCGTTGTGATCAAGCATGACGAGGCGCAGCTCTATGTCCGGGCGGAGGTCACCACGGAGGCTGGTACCGGCATCAGCGAGATCCGGGGGACCCACTCCAATATCATCCTCACCCAGCGGAATGATGAAGTCCTGTTGGAGAAGGCATACAGCGCCGGTACACAGGATGACATCCACGCCCGCCTGATGCCCATGACGGTGGCGGAGATCCGGGCCGTGGTGGATCAGTGCAGCGAGGCGGAGCTGGCCCCCATGCTGGACGGCATGGAGATGAACGAAAAGCTGGCGGACTTCGGTCTGGAGCACCGACTTGGCATCGGCATCGCCGCCGCGCTGCAAAAGCAGGTCACGGAGGGCGCTATGGGGGACAACTTGTTCAGCCGCACCATGATGCGGGTAGCCAGCAGTGCCGAGGGCCGCATGAGCGGCTGTCCCTACGCCGTTATGAGCAGCGCCGGCAGCGGCAACCACGGCATCACCGCCGTTATCCCCGTGGTGGAGATGGCCCATCATCTGGGGGCCTCCAACGAGATGCTGGAAAAGGCGCTGGCCTTCTCCCACGTGCTGAACGTCTATATTAAGTCCTTTACCGGCAAGCTGTCCGCCACCTGCGGCTGCGGCGTTTCCGCCGCCACGGCTGCCGCGGCCGCTATGGTGTGGCTCATGGGCGGCACGGATGAGCAGATCGGCAAGGCCATCATCAATATGAGCGGCAACCTCACCGGCATGATCTGCGACGGCGGCAAGATCGGCTGCGCGCTGAAGCTGGCTACCGCCACCAACGCCGCCATGATGTGCGCCTATCTGGCGATGAGCGATGTGGTCCTCCAGGCCACGGACGGCATCTGCGGCGCGACCCCCGAGCAGGCCATCCGCAATATGGGCCGGGTCAGTACCCCGGGCATGGTGGAGACCGACCGGACCATTCTGGAGATCATGATGGAAAAAAGTCAGGAGGACTGAACGCCGCCTCTGAAAAGCGGCATTCACGGTATCATTGCACTGAAGCAGCAACTCCCGGAGCCCTTGCGTACAAGGGCTCCGGGAGTTCTTTGATGCGTCCGGCATGGACAACAACTAAGCGGAGAAAATTCCTATGACGGGCTGCTGCCGGGTCTTCAGCGGAGGATATTCGCAGCGTTAGCGCCCGTCGGGAAAACCACTGAGGGGATGCGGATAAAAACTTGGGTTATGCTGATAGAGTGAATTTTTGTCTATTGAATGGCGCTATGGCATAGGGACAGGTATTTAAAAATCTAGGTAGATTTTAGCCGTTTCTGTAGAGAACTGTGACTGACGAAAGTATACCTGCTATGAGACAACTTTTAAAAGTATAGGTGGGTCTTTTTTAGAGAGACTGTACCTGCTTAGAGGCGTAATTTAAAAGTATAGGTAGATTTGTGTGAGTCAATAGACTTTAAAATAAAAACAGGGTGTCCACCGATAATGGTGGCACCCTGTTTTTTATGCTCAGTTCTAGAGAAACGAGAGCTCAGAACTGAGTGTAAAAAATCTTCAGAACTGAGTTATAAAACGGATGCGTAAGTTCTGAACAAAGTGTAACCCAAGTCAGTACCAGATTCTCTTTACGTTAGTTCATATCAATCCGGGTAAAGTATTGGCCACTTTGTGTCAAAATCAAACTCCGAATAATCATCTACAGCATATATTCTAGCATCGTCCTTTTCAGCCATATCTAAGAAGGCGGTATCTTCAACGCCAAGATAACAGTACAAATCGAAATTGTCAATGAGGTCAGAAAGCGGATGGATTTTGTAGACTTCCTTGTACCATTCCTGAGCGGTTTCTGAGCAAATACCACGATTTCCGAATTGTTGTCGTATTTCATAGAATTTTCGTCGGAGCATCCATTCAAAAGTGATATCTGCATTGTGATAGACATAGCGAAATAGATGCCTATCTGCTGAACAAATCACATCTGTCATTTTGTCATATGCTTTATGCCGGTCATTGTTATATTCGTTTGTTTCGGTGGAATACCATTTGGCAGTAGGTGATGTGAAATCCTTAAAACACAAGCAGTCATAATAGATAGCCTTATCCACATCTTCCCGCGTAAAAGGCATAGGAATAGTGCGGCGACTGAGCTTACCGAAAAGAACAGTATCGTATGGGTATGACAAAGATGATTGAGATTGACGGAAAGCAGGTGCCATTCAAGGCATCTGCCGCCATTCCGCGTATTTATCGTATTAAGTTCCATCGAGATATCTATAAGGATCTCGATGCGCTCGGAAAGGCAGTCGGAAACGGTGATGAGGATTCCTCTCACCTCGATATGTTCTCCCTTGAGATGTTCGAGAATATCGCCTACATCATGGCCAAGCACG
>ERZ839741.1391-NODE-1391-length-25907-cov-52.572992_pt1 | contig 25907 bp, 19 predicted proteins | sample MGYA00519880_ERZ839741 | MGnify/ENA primary metagenome ERZ839741 (study PRJEB31850, sample SAMEA3708851) | human gut metagenome | biome: human gut; feature: human-associated habitat; material: faeces | place: China | collected 2014 ...
ATTTTAGCTCGTTTTACCCTATTTTTTACGCAATCCTTATCCCGAACTCGCGTTACATGGCTCTAGTGCTTTTTTGATAACTCTTTCATTACCTCTGAGTGTAAAGATATCTCCGTAAAGAATATCTTGTTCTTTATTCTTTGTAAAAGGAAGAACCTTTGTCAGGACATTTGTTTCTGCGAAAACATCCCCTGCGTTTAAAAAAAGAATCCATTCTCCTTTTGCATGTGAGATACCTTTATTCATACCCTGATAGATGCCTCCATCAGGTTCTGAGCACCAGAATGCAAGATGTTGTGCATATTTTTTGATGATTTCTACTGTTCCGTCAGTAGATTCTCCATCGATGATGATATATTCTGTATCATGGTAGTCTTGCTGTAATACACTTTTAATTGTTTTTTCAATAAGTGAACAGCAATTATATGATACAGTAACAATTGTAAATAGGGCTCTTTGAGGATTACTGTTCATGCCTTTTTTAATTTCTTGATGAATAGAAGAAGTTTGTCCAAAAGAGAATTCTTCCAGCTATGAGCACAGAGGTGAATAGCGTATGACGCTGGTGTCACTTCGTGTTTGTTCCCAGCAAAAATTTCGGAGCGGAAGATATGCATATTATCTTTCAGATCTTGGTCTTTGTCTAAATATAAGAATCCATATTTTTCTGCCAGTTGTGCATAAATCAAAGGGGCGAACATGTCGGCCGATAAGTCCTTGGAGAATTGTTTATGAACATACCAGTCTAACACATCTTTTACAAACGGACACTGAGGTTCTGCTCCCATGACTGCTGCTTGAATCTGCATACCGGAAATATAGTCATCACCAATTCGTTTCCCTTCAGGACTTATTCTATGGATAGATCCGGTTTGCTCCAGTTGGCTGGGATGATATTCCAAGCTGGAAAAGAATGAATAATGTAGAAAGTCATCGAATCTTTTTAGAATTTTTACATCTGAATCCAGATAGATACCTCCTTCAGTGTAAAGGGCATACATACGGATATAATCTGCAGCGAAGGCCCATTTACGGGCTTTTACTGCTTCTTGTACATATACTGGTGCAGAAGAAACATCGAATGTTTCCATGCTCCAAAGTTTTATTTCGTAGTCCGGCATGACTTTTTTCCAGGTTTTCATGCACTTTCGAATTTTTTCAGGATATGGGTCGCCACTTAGCCAGCAAAAATGTATGATTTTAGGTATCATAGTTTTATCTTTTAAATAATCGTTTTATCTTTTCTTTTCTTGCATGTTTTTGTTCCAGTTTTTGTAGGTAACCAGTGGTGTGTGCAAGTGTTTCTTCTTCATCCCATTCTCTTTGCCGTGCATATTCTCTAACCATAAACTCAAATAAATCTCTTCGGTGCGTAATAGTACTTAGATTTTTGAGACATACTTCTTTGGGAGGGCATGTATCAAAAAAGAGAGAACGGTTAATATCGATTACCTGAAACTGATAATGCGCTTCTTTTTCCGATTTTCGAAACAGGAAGTTACCGAAATTCAAATCTCCATGTACAATACCTTTCTGGTGCATGGAGACGATTAGTGACACTAAGTCTGTAGCAAGTGTTTTGTCGTAATCTTCTTTAGGTACCAGAAAAGGGAAGGCCGGAGGGTCTGGGCATGCTGTACAAATGAAATATCCGGTAGTGAACAGTCCGTGTTCATATGTTTCAAGAAAAGCAATCTCATGAGGAGTTTCTATCCCGCGTTTTCTGAAGATTCCGGCATAGCGAAAGGCTCTTTCTGCTTTGGTACTGCGAAAGAATGTATATGCAATCTGTTGAAAGAAATTAACTCGTTTGAATCGTTTGGCAACGACTGGTGTGCCTTGAATAATGAAACGGCGTACAAAGTTTCTGCCTGAATAGACGATCTCTCCTTGTTCCTCGTCGAACATACGTGGAATATCAAAGAGTTCTTTTGCCATATATTGATAATCTGGAGAAATTTCTATTTTCATATTGTTTTTTCTTCTGTAAGTGAGCGATACAAGTTCATCAATTCTTCGGCTTGTCTTTGTTCTGAAAAACGGGTAACGTATTTCAGGCCTTGTTCTATCATGTGCTGTCTCTTCTCCGGGTGATTCAGTAAACTGCAGATTGCTTTTGTCATGCCTTCTTTATCGTCTGGATGTACGTAGAGAGAATCTGGCCCGCCTGCTTCTTCCAGGCAAGAGCCGGTGGCAGCAATGACGGGTATACCAGAATGAAGAGCTTCAATAATGGGAATTCCAAAGCCCTCAAATCGGGAAGGGTAGACAAAAATTTCTGCCTGTTGGTAAATAGCTGGTAGATACTGGAAGGTTACATCATGAAGAAGATGCACACGTTTTTCCAGTCGATGGCTTTTGATAAACGCATCAATCTGGTTGGTATAGTAAGTACGTTTTCCCACTAAAACCAGGTGTATATCTTCTGGTATTCCAGGCAGGGCCTTTACAGCTAATAATGCGTTTTTTCTTTCTTCTATACTCCCGACACAGAGAATGTATTTTGCAGGAAGATGATATTTTTCTCTGGCTTCTTGCTTAAGCTGCTCTGGTGCGGGATGGGTAAATACTTCATCACATCCTTGATAAATAACATGAATTTTATCTGCATCAATATCGAAATAGTGTATAATATCCCGTTTGGTACATTGACTGATGGCAACTATGGCATTTGCATCTTGACATGCCTTCCTGAATTTATACGTATAAATGAAACGGTCAATGGGTGGATAACATTGTGGATAGCGCAGAAAAATTAAATCATGGATGGTTACTACGCTTCGGGTGTGAGTTGCTTTCCGGATATTGAGTGGAAGCTCATTGCTAAGACCGTGATAAATAGTGATGTGATCTTTCTCCAGGCTACGGGTGATGCCGATGGAGCGCCAGGCAGAGCGGCACTTTTTCCATAATCCTTTGGGAGAGATGCAGGAAAGCGAAGGACATGCGGTAAGCAAGTGATTGAATCGAGGATTGGAACGGATATGCGGAGCGTAAAGGAAATATTCGTTTTCTGGATAGAAACGATAAAGAATCTCAATCAGGTAACGGCTGTAGTTCCCTAATCCGGTAAAATTTTGTACGGCTCGCTTGGCATCAAATCCTATCCTCATATTAAATATATAATGGTTACGAATTTTACAAAGGTAGGTTTTCTTCTCTATTTTACCAATTGAATGTGAAAATCATTTGTTTTTGCAGGTAAAAAAGATAAAGACTACGTTCCTTTTAGTGCTTTTCAAAGGCTTTTGGTATACTAAATTCTCAAAAGACTATGTAATTCATTCTTTTTGTGTAGCTTTGCGAAAAGCATAAGTATAAATTAAAATAATTGTTTGGGCTGTAATGAAAAAATATGATTATTTGATTGTAGGTGCCGGACTGTTTGGAGCAGTTTTTGCTCGTGAAGCTACCCGGGCAGGGAAAAACTGCCTGGTAATAGATAGACGTTCCCATAAAGGAGGGAATGTATATTGCGAGGATGTAGATGGAATTCACGTGCATAAGTATGGTGCTCATATTTTTCATACAGACAATAAATATGTTTGGGACTATGTAAATTCATTGGTTCCATTTAATCATTTTATTAATTCACCGTTAGCACGTTTCCGTGATCGATTGTTTAATTTGCCGTTTAACATGAATACCTTTTATCAACTGTGGGGAGTAGTGACTCCTGCGGAAGCTAAAGAAAAGATAAAAGAACAATGTGCGGCATACAGTCATATCGTGACTCCGGCTAATTTGGAAGAGCAGGCTTTGAAATTGTGTGGAAAAGATGTATACGAATGCCTGATAAAAGGATATACTGAGAAGCAATGGGGACGTTCTGCCAAAGAGTTGCCAGCGTTTATAATTCGCCGGGTTCCTTTCCGCTTTGTATATGATAATAATTACTTTAATGACCGTTATCAGGGAATTCCTGAAGGTGGATATAATAAATTAATCGATGCTTTGCTTGAAGGCATTGAGGTTCGATTAAATACTGATTTCTTTACTGAACGTACTCGCTGGGAAGACGTGGCAGACTGTATTTTGTTTACTGGGTGTATTGATGAATATTTTGATTATCAATGCGGACATCTGGAATATCGTAGTCTGCGATTTGAAGAAAAAATACTGGAAATAGATGATTTCCAGGGAAATGCGGTAGTGAATTATACAGCTCGGGAGATTCCTTATACCCGTGTTATTGAGCATAAACATTTTGAATACGGAAAGCAACCGCATACGGTCATTACCTATGAGTATCCGGATACGTATGAACCAGGTAAAGAACCTTATTATCCGGTCAATGACGAGAAGAATGGAGCTATGTATCGCAGGTATCAGGAACTGGCCTTACAGTGTAAGAATGTGATATTTGGCGGCCGATTAGGGCAATATACTTATGCAGATATGGATGATACGGTAGCTTCGGCATTGGAATTATGGGAAAAAGAATGTAATCGATAAATGTATGAGAAATTGTTATTTGTCACGCAATTATAAAGGAGTAGACGGAGCCGGGAATAAGGCAAAAACCGATATAGAGCAGATTATGGAGTCAAATGGTTTTGTAAACGTCGGTTTACGTCAGACGCGTTACACAAACTCCATACTCGCTTTTCTGGCCACATTAGCAGGTGTGTTGAAACTTCCTTTTTCTTTGAGAAAAGGTGATAGGCTCGTAGTGCAATATCCACTTAAAAAGTATTTCACACTGGTGTGCCAGATAGCTCATTGTAAAGGTGCTAAGGTAGTTGTTGTCATTCATGATTTGGGTAGCTTTCGTCGTAAAAAGCTGACGGTAGCTCAGGAAATTCATCGATTAGGGCATGCTGATTATATAATAGCTCATAATTCTCGGATGAAACAATGGCTGTTGGATAACGGATGCAAGGTTCCTTTAGGGGTACTTGAGATTTTTGATTATCTTTCAGAAACTACAGCCTCCTCTCATTTGGTTCCCTCACAACCTTACGGAGTAGTATATGCAGGAGCATTGAATCCTCGGAAAAATACTTTTTTGTATGAAGTGGGTAATTATGTTCATTCTTATAAATTTAATTTATATGGTAATGGATTTGATTTGGAAAAGGCACAGGGAAAAGAGCATTTTAATTGTAAGGGGTTTGTTCGCTCTGATGAGTTGATTGCTACGGCGGAAGGAGATTTTGGCCTGGTTTGGGATGGCTTTTCTGTAGATGCCTGTACCGGTAATTTTGGAGAATATTTGAAATACAATAATCCACATAAGACCTCTTTATATATTCGCTGTGAATTACCTGTGATTATTTGGGATCAGGCCGCCCTTTCTGATTTTGTTCGCTCTAACGGTATCGGGATTTGTATATCCTCGTTGGCCGAATTGGATACAATATTATCTTCATTAACTCCTGCGCAATATGCTAAGATGAAGCAGAATACTGTGGAAATAAGTAAAAGATTAAGTCAGGGGTATTATATAACAAAGGCATTGTCGGAAGTAGCATTTTAAAGAATGGTAAAAGAAACAATACACATAGCTTGCAATATAGATACTTCTTATGTGAAGTATTGTATAGTCATGCTGACATCTTTATTTGAAAATAATCAGAATGTTAGTTTTCATATACATGTGATTACCGAAGATTTATCAAATGAATGTAGAAGTCAGATGGTGGAGTTTGTTGAAAATAAATATCACCAAAGAGTGGAATTTTATTATGTAGATATGGATTTGGTAAAGGATTGTCCTCGATATGCGGAAGGTTCTCATATCTCTTTGGCTGCTTATTATCGTATATTTCTAGGTAACTTATTGCCATTGAAAATACATAAAGTCTTGTATCTGGATTGTGACTTGGTTGTTGTGGGCTCAATAGAAAAACTTTGGAATACAGATTTGAAGACTTTTGCAGTAGCTTGTGTAGAGGATATGTGGAGTGGTAGGGAAGAAATTTATACACGTTTGCACTATCCTTCATCAGATTCGTATTTTAATTCTGGGGTATTATTGGTTAATTTAGACTATTGGAGAGAAGAGGGATTGATGTCTAAAGCGCTTGATTATATCTCCAAAAACGGAAGTAAGTTGGTCTTTTATGATCAGGATGTTTTAAACGCTTTACTTCATGATTGTAAGTTGTTTTTACCGTTCCGTTATAATGTACAAGATGGCTTCTTGCGTCGCAAACGTCGCATTCGTCCGGAGTCAATTGCAGCGTTGGACCAAGAATTGCTCCACCCTGTTATTATACATTATACGGGAGGGAAGAAACCCTGGCAATATAAATCTCAGCATCCTTATAAAGGCCTTTATTTCCACTATCTGGATTTAACTCCGTGGAAAGGCGAGCGTCCCGTAGTGCCTTTTTCATATAAGTTGAAAAGAGTATTTGATCAATTATTGTATTTTATGAGGTTAGCAAGACCTAAATATAGAAAATGTATAGAATTATGTCCAAAGAACTCATAACAGTAGTGACAGTTTGTTTTAATGCAGGACAAACTATTGCTAAAACTATGCAAAGTGTGTTGAACCAGACTTATCGCCCGTTGGAGTATATATTGGTAGATGGAAAATCAACGGATAACACATTAAATATTATTTATGAATTGGAACCTTTGTTTCATGAAAAAGGGATTGCTGTGCGAATTGTATCCGAAAAAGATAAAGGTATTTTTGATGCAATGAACAAAGGTGTTAAATTAGCCAATGGGCGTTGGGTGAATTTTATGAATGCTGGTGACGTTTTTTATAATGATAAAACAATTGATTTTGTATTTTCCCATGAAATACCAATGGAAGTAAAACTTGTATACGGAGATACTTTGAGGCAGAAATCATATGCTGTAGTTGCCGCAAAAGGGAATATACCAGAAGTGACTCCAAAACTCATGCCTGCTTGCCATCAGTCAATGTTTACGGATGTAGATGAATTGAAGTCTCATCCCTTTGATTTATCTTATCGCTTATCTGCTGACTATAATTTCGTATATAATCTGTACAAACGAGGTGAAAAGATGCTATATATTCCTGTTAATATATCTTTTTGTGAGGCTGTGTATGGGGTTTCATCTGTAAATAAGATTGCTGTTAAGAAGGAGTGTGCACGGATTCGTGGGGTCGATCATACTTTAACTTGGAAAATAAAGATTCTTGGAAAGCAGGTTGAGTATGGAATTAAACAAATAATAGAATACCTTATACCGGCTTCTTTCCTGAAGGAGATGAAAATACGTAATCGAAAACGTTTAGAGCATAGAAAATAATTATTTTGAAATTAACATATGATATAGTGTACGGACACCTTTATTTGTGTATTGTGCGTGTTTATTCTTATAGCTGAGTTTATGAAAGATTTGTTGCTCACATAATGTCTTGAAAGAGTTTGCGTTGTATGCTTTGTTCATCATATTTTCAAGGTCAAAAATTTGAGAATGGTCTGTAGGGATGGAGTTCAGACTTCTTCTGACAGAAGCCAGATTTGTTTTAGCGATTGAGATGACATAATCAATTAAAAAGTAATCTAAAAGCTTGTTCTCTTTTTCCCAATATTGGAAGAATAATTCGCGTGCAAAACTGCATAGTACTCCTTGAGGAGAACTTCCTAAAATAAATCCCATCCATTTTGCTTGAGAAATGTTATCTGTATCAATATTGGCTGCCACTGTAAATAACGGTTCTTGAAAAACTTTTTCAGGGATGGGCTGGCTAACATATACAGTCGCATCTATCCATAAGCCTCCATGCTCATAGAGCAGACACATACGGAGAATATCTGAAAAATGAGTAAATGAGATTTTTCCTTCCTGAACCTTTCGTAGGATGTAATCCGGGATAGTAACATATTTTGATATGTTTTCTTGTGTAATAAGGTGAACCAGATGATTGCCAGCATGTGAGCATAAAGATTGAAAGCAACTTTGTACTATAGGTGGCATCGCATTTTCTCCTTGCCACCAGCAAACCCATATAGGTGCTTGATTGGAGGCTGGGGGTATTTCTTCTTTTTGTGTGTATTTTAGAATGAGATTTTGATAATTTGTTTGAAGATAATGCAAGATTGCCTGTTGTTTCCGTTCTCGACGTATATCACGGGTACTTTTACTGCCAAAGTGTGGAAGTATAGCCATGACGTATACATTGCGGATACCTGCTACACTCCATACATTTGAGATGTCGCGTATCCTTTGTTTAATCTTTCGTATTAACTTTATCTTCATGAGATTTTTCTTTATTGTGTTTATACTCCTCAATCCGTTTCATATACTCCTGGCCTTTTTTGCTGTTTCCCGGCTGAAAGTTCAAGTGCTCAGGAATATTTTTCCCATGATCAATAATCATTGGCTTGACTCCGGATTTTACAATATCTAACGAGTCGTATAAATTACCGGCAGGTACCTCGTAGGTGCTCATGCTGAGGGTATCTCCGTGAATACGGATGTATTGGTAATACCGGCTTTCAATACCATATTTATCGAAACGCTGGTTGAATGTAATTCTATAGCTTTTGGGAGAGCAGTGACTGACAGTGTAAACTGGAGGTGTTGCACTTCCCTGTTCATCGTGAAGCGTCATTCGGGCATAAGCGTGTTCATGGCCTTGCAGGACGAGGTCCACATTGTATTTTTGGATAAGTGAGTTGAAAATCGTTTTTTGTGCCAGATTGTTGTATTTGCCTTTGACGGAATATAATGGATGATGCAAGACTACAATTTTCCATCGTGCATCACTTGTCTGAAGTTCTTTTTCCAGCCATTCCTTTTGTGACCACAGGTAAAAGAACTCCCGGTTACTGTCGAGCAAAAAGAGTTGCAGGTCATTATACCTAAGTGTATACACTTGATTGTCGCCTACCATGGAGTCTTGAAAGTAGGAGAATACCAATGGGAAACGACGTTCCAGTTTGCGGATGGCATATTTCAGGTATTCATGATTACCGGTTACATTTAAAACAGGATAGTACTGCCCGATGGAATCAAGACCAGAGAATGTTTCTGCCCAGTATGAATCCATAGGACGTTCAGTCAGGTCACCTCCAAAGACAAAGAATTCTGTTTTAGGATGTGCCTGTAATGCTTCTTTCAGGTACTGATTGGCTTTTCCGTTTATAGTATCTTGCACGTCGCCTACATAGATGAAGGAGTAATCGTTACGGGTGGTCTGGTTATAGGTATGGAAATTGTACCATGGAGAATATTTTCCGTTGTTACTTACCCGGTAGCTGTAAAAGGTAGCTGGTTTAAGTGAGCGTAAGCGGGCTGTGTAATAGGCAGCTTTGCCGCTACGTGACTGGAACACTTCTCCCTTTGCTTCTATCCGTAAAGTATCTTTAGCCAGAGTGTCGATTAACTCTACAAAAGATGAAGAGGCAACTACAGAATCGTATTGCCAGCTGATGTTACGTGAAAGTTCTTCTTTGTCTCCAAATGTCAACAGTACTCTTCCGGGAGCGTTGAGTGGTAGATAAGCCGGTTCTTCCGGATTACCAAACCATACATGCCAGCGGGAATGAACCCAAAAACCTAATACAAGTAAAATGAGGACGGAGACTCCAAGGGTGATACGTTGTTTTTTCTTCATCTTTGTTTGGTTTAGAAGGCAAAGATACGAAGTTCTCCAAATTTATCGTTATTTTTGCCGTTCAGTATTTATAAAAAGGTGAGAAATGATGAAGAAAGAATTGTTTTCCAATGTATTGTCACTGGTTTGGAATTTATTGCTTGTTTATGTATGTTATACATTAAGCCGGCTGGTGTTTCTATGTGTAAATTGGGATACATTTAGCGAGCACTTGACTTTTGGATATGCCATGAGCCTTTTCGGGGCAGGTATTATTTTTGATACTACTGCCATCCTTTATAGTAATGCTTTATTTATTTTGTTGTTCTTGTTTCCTTTACATTGGAAAGAGACTCCTGTATTTTATAAGATTGTACGCTGGGTATTTACCAGTGTAAATACCTTTTTCCTGATAACCAATCTAATAGACTGTGTGTATTTTCGTTTTACCGGAAGACGTACTACGATGACGGTTTTGCAGGAATTTCGGAATGAGGGAGACGGGAAACTAACTTCTATTTTTTTAGATGAGTTTGCTACCTATTGGTATCTGGTATTGTTGGCTGCTGTGCTGTTTTATGTAATATATAAGCTGTATCGCTCGCCTAAGGTTCCTGTGCAACAGAAAATGCCTTATTATGTGGTACAACTGGTAACTCTGTTGATTGCTATTCCTTTTACAGTGTTTGGTATGCGTGGAGGTATGACTACCGCTACTCGTCCTATTACCTTGAGTAATGCCAATCAATACGTAGAGCGTCCTTTGGATGCGGGTCTGGTGTTAAATACACCATTCTCTTTGTTCCGCACGTTGGGGAAAGCGACGTTTGTCATTCCTGATTATTTGCCTGAGGCAGAAGCTGTTGCAGCTTATTCTCCAGTGCATTTCCCTGCCGATTCAACTGCTTTCCGCCCGATGAATGTAGTGGTAATTATCTGGGAGGGATTCAGTAAACAGCATGTAGGCTCATTGAATCCTCAGCTGGAAAACGGGGCTTACAAGGGTTATACTCCTTTTATTGATTCATTGCTGGCAAAGAGTCTGACTTTTCAGTATTCATATAGCAATGGCCGCAAGAGTATTGATGGGATGCCGTCGGTATTGTCGTCTATACCAAGCTTTGTAGAACCTTTCTTTTTGACTCCTTCGGCTTTGAATGATGTATCCAGCATTGCTGGTGAGTTGACCAAAAACAAGGGATATTCATCTGCTTTTTTCCATGGCGCGATGAACGGTTCAATGGGTTTCCAGGCTTTTGCCCGTTCCGTGGGTTTCCAGAAATATTTTGGTCGTACCGAATATAATGAGGACCCGAATTACAATGGCGATGCGGATTTTGACGGGACTTGGGCTATTTGGGATGAAGAATTCTTGCAGTTCTATTGTGACCGGATGTCGGAAATGAAAGAGCCTTTTGTCACATCTGTGTTTACGGCCACCTCTCATGGTCCTTTTGATTTGCCTGAACGTTATAAAGGCAAATTTCCTACGGGAGATGATCCTTTATTTGAAACGGTGGCTTATTCTGATTATGCCATTCAGCGATTTTTTGAAAAGGCCGAAAAGCAGCCTTGGTTTGAAAATACGTTGTTTGTAATTACGGCAGACCATACCAGTGGAAACTGCTATCCGGAGTATGTGACAGATTTAGGTTATTATAATGTGCCTGTCATTTTTTATGCCCCTGGGCTTCCAGAGTTGAAGGGCTTGGATAAAGAGAAGATAGTAGACCAGATTGATATTATGCCTACAGTGTTGGGCATACTTGGCTATGATCGCCCTTATGTGGGCTTTGGGCAGGATGCATTTCATACACCTGCTTCAGAGAAGTTTGCTGTAAATTATTTGCCTTCAAGTGGCATCTACCAGTTCCTGAAAGGTGATTATCTGATTCAGTTCGACGGAGAAAAAGTGATTCATGCCTATCGTTTCCGTACAGACGTGCTGATGAAGGACGATGTGAAAGACAGCATGCCGCAGGAAGTGCGGAAAGAAATGGAAACCCAGTTGAAGTCAATTATCCAGCAGTATATGCAGCGGATGAACAACAATGAGTTGGTTTATAGAGAATAACTCAAAACAGCATATAAAAAGTAAACCGGACTTTCACGAGGCGAGAACCTCTGAAAGTCCGGTTTACTTTTTATATAAAGAATGAATTAGCTCTTGTTGGCACGTTTACGTTCCGTTTCGTCCAGAATGACTTTACGCATACGCATGCTCTTCGGAGTTACTTCCACGTATTCATCTTCCTTGATGTATTCCAGTGCTTCTTCCAGTGAGAAGATAACCGGCGGAATGATACGGGCCTTGTCGTCAGAACCAGAAGCACGCATGTTGGTCAGCTTCTTTGATTTGGTTACGTTAATCACCAGGTCGTTTTCATGAACGTGTTCACCTACCACCTGTCCGGCATATACTTCGTCTTGCGGATAGATAAAGAACTTACCGCGATCCTGCAGCTTGTCGATGGCGTAAGCAAAGGCAGTTCCTGATTCCATGGCAATCATTGAACCGTTGGTACGGCGAGGAATGTCGCCCTTGAACGGCTGGTATTCCTTGAAACGGTGAGCCATGATGGCTTCTCCCTGAGAAGCAGTCAGCACGTTGGTACGCAAACCGATGATACCGCGTGACGGCATGTCAAATTCAATGTTTACACGGTCACCCTGAGTTTCCATGGATACCATTTCACCTTTACGGCGGGTTACCATATCAATCATCTTGCTGGCAAATTCTTCGGGCACGCTGATGGTCAGTTCTTCAATCGGTTCGCACTTCACACCGTCGATTTCCTTGAAGATAACCTGCGGCTGTCCTACCTGAAGTTCGTAGCCTTCACGACGCATGGTTTCAATCAATACAGACAAGTGGAGCACACCACGTCCGGAAACAATCCATTTTCCGTCTTCGTTTTCCGTCTTGCGTACGCGCAGCGCCAGGTTCTTGTCCAACTCTTTCATCAGACGGTCGTGGATGTGACGTGAAGTCACGTATTTTCCTTCCTTACCGAAGAACGGAGAGTCGTTGATGGTGAACAGCATGCTCATGGTCGGTTCGTCGATGGCGATAGGTGGCAGCGGTTCCGGATTTTCGAAGTCGCAGATGGTATCACCAATTTCGAAGCCTTCCACACCGATGATGGCACAGATGTCGCCAGAAGATACAGATGCTACTTTCTTGCGGCCCAGCCCTTCGAAGGTATGTACTTCCTTGATTTTAGATTTCACCAATGTACCGTCGCGTTTAGCCAGGGTGATGTTCATGCCTTCTTTCAGCGTACCTCTGTGCACACGGCCTACGGCGATACGTCCGGTATAAGAAGAATAGTCAAGTGAAGTAATCAGCATCTGCGGAGTTCCTTCCAGCTGTTTCGGAGCCGGAATGTATTTCACGATGGCATCCAGCAGCGGAGTGATGGTGCCGGTCGGAGTTTTCCAGTCTTCACCCATCCAGTTGTTCTTGGCAGAACCGTAGATTACCGGGAAGTCCAGCTGATCTTCTGTGGCGTTGAGACTGAACATCAGGTCGAACACCATTTCATATACTTCTTCCGGACGGCAGTTCGGCTTGTCTACCTTGTTTACCACTACGATAGGTTTCAATCCAATCTGCAGGGCTTTCTGAAGCACGAAGCGGGTCTGCGGCATCGGACCTTCAAAAGCGTCCACCAGCAGAATACATCCGTCGGCCATGTTCAAGACACGTTCCACTTCTCCACCGAAGTCGGCGTGTCCCGGAGTATCGATAATGTTGATTTTTGTACCGTTGTAATTGATGGATACGTTTTTAGAAAGAATGGTTATACCTCTTTCACGCTCCAGGTCGTTGTTATCCAAAACCAGTTCACCGTTGGTCTGGTCGTTGCGGAACAGGTGTCCCGCCAGCATCATCTTGTCCACCAGAGTTGTTTTTCCGTGGTCAACGTGAGCAATAATGGCAATGTTTCTAATGTCTTGCATACTATACCTATATATAATTGTGTGCAAAATTACTGTTTTTCAGCGAAAGGCGGGTATTTTATGCAGGGTTTTTATATTTTTTGGCGGAAACTGGACTGCAGATGCCGGTCTTCATGGGGAAGAAACTTCCGTCAGGGCTTTCAAAGGAATTCTTCTTCCGGGTATGAAAAAAAGATGTAAAACGCTTGTAGTCTGAAAGATTATGCTTACCTTTGCATCCGCAAATCAAATTTATACATTTTAATAAATAGTCAAATTATGTATTTAGACGCAGCTAAAAAACAAGAAATCTTTGGAAAGTACGGAAAGTCTAACACTGATACTGGCTCACCTGAAGCGCAGATAGCATTGTTTTCATACCGTATTTCTCACCTGACTGAGCACATGAAGCTCAACAGAAAAGATTATAGCACTGAAAGAGCTTTGACAACTTTGGTAGGTAAGCGTCGTTCTTTGCTGAACTACCTGAAGAGCCGTGATATCGAAAGATACCGTGCTATTGTTAAAGAACTTGGTCTTCGTAAGTAATCCGTTACTTGCTGCAGGCAAAAAAATAAGCCGCTTTTCCTTCAAGGGAGAGCGGCTTATTTTTTGTACCCTCGTCGGGAATCGAACCCGAATCTAAAGTTTAGGAAACTTCTATTCTATCCGTTGAACTACAAGGGCAATCTTCCGCAAAAGTAAGTCTTTTTATTGAATATCCATGATTTTGGTATGAAAAAAGCGGTTCCCTGTTGATTTTTACGTCTTTTTTAGCTGCCATGGAAAACCTCGAAGCGTTTGGAAGAAAACGCCAAAGCGTTTTGTTTGAAACGCAAGTTCGTTTTACTTCAAACGCCAAAGCGTTTCATATCGAATGCACTTGCGTTTTTTTAAAACGTACTTGCGTTCTGCTGGTGCGAAAATAAACCTCGTATTTCTGGCTCGTTTTGTGTGAAAAATTGATATTTTTGGAAGAACGAATTCTAAAAATTACGATATCTATGGGAAAAATAAGTCAGTTTGTAAAGGTGGGGGCCTTGCTTTTAACGATGGCAGGATGTTCTTCACCGAATTCCGGGGGAAAGGATGCGGAGATGGACCGCTTTATCAGTGACCTGATGGGAAGGATGACCTTGCAGGAAAAGTTAGGACAGTTGAATCTGCCGGCTGGGAATGACCTGGTGTCGGGAGCGGTGAAGAACAGCAAGATGGCAGAAGCTATCCGGGCTGGAGAGGTCGGCGGCTTTTTCAATGTGAAGGGAGTGGATAAGATTTACCAGATGCAGCGTATGGCGGTGGAGGAAACTCGTCTGGGAATTCCTTTGATAGTGGGTGCTGATGTGATTCACGGGTACGAGACCATCTTCCCGATTCCGTTGGCCCTGTCTTGTAGCTGGGATACGGCGGCAGTAACGCGTATGGCACGCATTTCTGCCACGGAAGCCAGTGCCGATGGAATCAGCTGGACATTCAGTCCGATGGTAGACATCTGTCGGGATGCCCGCTGGGGACGTATTGCAGAAGGAAGTGGAGAAGACCCGTACCTTGGCGCGCTGATGGCCGGAGCGTATGTGCGCGGTTATCAGGGTGACGGCATGAAGCAGAACAATGAAATCATGGCTTGTGTGAAGCACTTTGCGCTGTATGGCGCTTCGGAATCGGGACGTGACTATAATTCGGTGGATATGAGTCGTAACCTGATGTATAATGTGTACCTGGCTCCTTACAAGGGTGCGGTGGAAGCCGGAGTGGGCTCGGTGATGAGCTCGTTCAATACCATCAACGGGGTGCCTGCTACAGCCGACAAATGGCTGCTGACGGATTTGCTCCGCAATGAGTGGGGATTCACGGGTTTTGTGGTGACCGACTACAATTCAATTGGTGAGATGAAGGCTCATGGGGTGGCCGACTTGAAGGAGGCTTCTGCACGGGCGTTGAATGCGGGAACGGACATGGATATGGTGGCACATGGTTTCTTGCATACGCTGGAAGCTTCATTGAAGGAGAAGGCCGTGACGCAGGAGCGGATTGACGAGGCCTGCCGTCGGGTACTGGAGGCCAAGTATAAGTTAGGATTGTTTGAGAATCCTTATAAGTATTGTGATACGCTTCGAGGTCGCAAGGAACTGTTTACGGAGGCGAATCGTAAAGCGGCACGTGAGATTGCGGCCGAAACGTTTGTATTGTTGAAGAACGAGGGTAAGTTGTTGCCTTTGCAGAAAAAGGGACGCATTGCATTGATTGGGCCGATGGCCGATGCGCAGAACAATATGTGCGGCACGTGGAACATGGATTGTCAGACAGACCGTCATGTGACGATGTACGAAGCTTTCCGTCGTGCGGTAGGTGATAAGGCTACGGTTTCTTATGCCAAGGGAAGCAACGTATATTATAGTGAGCATATAGAGAAAGGGGCGGTCGAACCTCGTCCGCTGACACGTGGCGATGACCGTCAGTTGCGGGCTGAGGCTTTGCGCGTGGCGGCTTCGGCCGATGTGATTGTGGCCGCATTAGGTGAGAGTGCCGAGATGAGCGGAGAGTCTTCTTCTCGTACGGATATTCAGATTCCGGATGCACAGAAAGATTTGTTGAAGGCACTGGTAGCTACCGGAAAGCCGGTGATACTGGCTTTGTTTACTGGTCGTCCGCTAGATTTGTGCTGGGAGTCTGAGCATGTACCGGCTATCCTGAATGTGTGGTTTGCCGGCAGTGAAGCGGGCGATGCCATCGCCGATGTGGTGTTTGGTGACGTGTCTCCTTCGGGCAAGCTGCCCACGAGCTTCCCGCGTGCGGTGGGACAGTTGCCGCTTTACTATAATCACCTGAGTACAGGTCGTCCGGATACGGATGATACCACTTTTAACCGTTATGGCAGCAATTACATCGACCAGAGCAATGAACCGCTATATCCTTTTGGCTATGGTTTGAGTTATACCACTTTCCGCTACGGTAATTTGCAGTTGAGTGCCGAGCGTATGGCCAAGGGCGGTCAGTTGAAGGTAACCGTGCCTGTAACCAATTCCGGCGAGTGTGACGGAGTAGAGATTGTGCAACTGTACCTTCACGATGTGTATGCAGAAATCTCCCGTCCGGTGAAGGAGCTGAAAGCTTTCCGTCGTGTGGCCCTTAAAAAGGGAGAGACGCAGAATGTGGAATTTGTGCTCGACGAGGATGATTTGAAGTATTATAACTCTCGTCTGGAATATGGATATGAACCGGGAGAATTTGAGGTGATGGTAGGTCCGGACAGCCGGAATGTGCAGCACGCGACTTTTGTGGCTGAATAGCAGTCAGGTCATATAAAACAAAAAATGGTCCGCCTTTGTGAGAAGATTCAGAGGCGGACCATTTTTGTGTTATTCAAGTTGGACATTGCGTACATGTACGTCTGTGCAGTGTAAGAATACCGAAGCCGATTCTCGGAATTTCTCGACCGATTCTGTGGTGAGAAACTCCCGTCGCTTGTTCTTGGAACAGCGTGCGTCCATGTCCGGATGACGCAACAGATAGTCTTTCAGGCTTTCGCTGACATACTCGCCTTGCGTTACCAGTCGGATGTGCGAGGGGGTGTACTGCCGTATCTTTTGCAGAAGCAGGGGATAGTGCGTACAGCCTAAAATCAGGGTGTCGATGTCCGGGTCTTTCTGCAGGATGGTATCAATGTATTTCTTGACGAAATAGTCGGCTCCGTCACCGTCGTATTCCTTGTTCTCTACCAGTGGTACCCACATGGGGCAGGCCATTCCTGTGACCTGAATGTCCGGAAAAAGCTTTTTAATCTCTAGCGGATAGGACTCGGAGCGTACGGTGCCGGCTGTAGCCAGCAGGCCTACGTGCCCGTTACGGGTGATTTCACCGATACATTCCACGGTGGGGCGTATTACTCCCAATACGCGGCGGGTCGGATCCATGTGAGGAAGGTCGTTCTGCTGAATGCTGCGGAGCGCTTTGGCGGAAGCCGTATTGCAGGCCAGGATGACCAGCGGGCAGCCCAGCTCAAACAATTTCTTGACAGCCTGTAGGGTGAAGTCGTAGACCACTTCGAACGAGCGTGTGCCGTATGGAGCACGGGCATTATCTCCCAAGTACAGGTAATCGTACTGTGGCAGTCGTTCGATGAATTTTCCTAAGATGGTAAGACCTCCGTATCCGGAATCGAATACTCCGATAGGGCCGGTGTGAGGGGCAGATAGAGGGTACATGGGAAAACGGTTGAAAGGTTTGAAAAGAAAAATGTCATTCAGAGAAATCTTTTGTGTGTTTCTCTGAATGACATGTAGTCAGTACGACAAAGAGTTTCTTTAATTACTGAGCAGGAGTTGCTGCAGGTGCTGCCGGAGTAGCAGGAACTGCTGTCAGGCTGATGCCCAATTTAGTCTTGATGTCGTTTGTAATATCTTTTGACTGAGCTTCGTCAATGTAAGGAATATCAGTACGGTTCAGGTCGAATACGTAAGTATAAGCACCTGCTTTACCTACAGCCTGTACGGCATCTTCCAGTTTTTTGTAAATCGGTTCCATCATGTCAGCGTATGCTTTCTGCAACTGCTGCTGAGCATCCTGCTGGAACTGCATACCTTTTTCACTCAGTTCCTGCAATTCTTTCTGGCGGCGTTCCTGAATGTTCTGCGGCAGGTTCTTCTGTTCCTGCTGGTATTCTGCATATTTCTTGTTGAATTCGTCAGAAGCACGTTTGATTTCGTCCTCATATTGTTTCTGCATAGTCTGGATGTCTGTCTGTGCCTTTGCGTATTCCGGCATTACTGGAATGATATCCATTGATTTAAAGTGCGCAAATTTTTGTGCGAATACACTCATCGGTGCGATGAGTAAAAGTAAAAAAGCAATTTTCTTCAACATAATCTCAAGTTTCTATTTGTTATTAATTAATTCGATGTATAAAACAGGGCTTATTATCACCCGGTTGCAAATGTATAAAATTAATTTGAATATCCTAGTTTTGCAAGAACCTCATTGCTTATATCAATGCGTGGAGAAGCAAAAATCATGCTCTGTGCCGAGGCACGGTCTATTACGGCATCGTATCCGCGCTGGGTAGCAATTTCTTTCACTGCATTGTAGATGGCATCCTGAATTGGAGAAATCAGTTCCTGACGTTTCTTCATCAGTTCACCTTCCGGTCCGAAATATTGCTTGCGGAGCTCTGCCGCTTCTTTCTCTTTGGCTACGATAGCTTCCTCTTTGCTGGTTTTCTGAGTAGCAGAAAGCGTGTTGGCGCTTTTCTGGTAATCTTCGTACAGCTTCTTCGCTTCATTGGCTTTGGCCTCAATCTGGCTTTGCCATTGCTTTGACAGTGACTCCATCTGTTGGTTGGCCTGTTGATAAGAAGGTATCTGCTTGAGGATATACTCCATATCTATCAGGGCGAATTTCTGTGCTGAGGCCATGCCTACGGCGGCCACTAACAGCATAACGGATAAAATGAGTCTCTTCATAATCATTGGTTTTTAAGTGTTAGAATTCTTGTCCGATGATAAAGTGGAACTGGCTTCCGCTGTATTGCATTGAACCGTCAATCTTGTCGAAACCGTAAGCCCAGTCAATACCCATCATACCAATCATCGGCAGGAAGATACGTACACCGAATCCGGCAGAACGTTTCAACTGGAAGGGGTTAAAGTCGGTCACGTTGTTCCATGCGTTACCTGCTTCCACGAAGCCCAGTGCATAGATACTGGTAGAGTTTTCCAGCATCAGCGGGTAGCGGAGCTCGGCACCCAGACGGATGTAAGCATAACCTTCACTTCCGTACGGAGTCAATGAACCGTTTTCATATCCACGAAGGGCGATGGTTTCGGATGCGTAGTTATAACTGTAACCAGTCATACCGTCACCTCCCACGTAGAAGGTTTCAAACGGTGAACGTTTGTATTTGTTGAAGTGACCGAGGATACCGAATTCTGTACGGGTCATGATAACCGGACATTTCTGAATATCCATCAAGGCTGTATAAGTCTTGGCTTTGAATTTCCACTTGTGGTATTCAATCCACTTGTACATGCTGGCAGCATCGTGGTAGTTGTCTTTACCGTAAGTAGAGTAGTCCTTCTTGCTGAACAGAGAGTACGGCGGAGTAATCTGCAAAGAAGCCGAGAATTCTGAACCGTAACGCGGGAAAATCGGGTTATCCGTAGAGTTACGTGACAAGGTCAGGTTCAGGCTCAGGTTATTACAGTTACCGGTGTTCATGTACTGTCCGTTGTTCAGTTTGATATAGAGGTAACTCCAGTCTTTCAACATGAATCGTTGGTAAGACAATTCAGCCGACAAAGTAAAGTAGTCATCCGGCCAGCGCAGACGTTTACCCCATCCTACAGATACACCGAACATCTTGATTGACTTGTCGGGGTCGTAGTAAGATTCGTAGTTATCATAATAGTTTCCATAACCTCCGTAGTATCCGTATCCGCTCAACATGTTGTAGTAGTTGTTCATGTAAGCAGAGTTGTAATACTGGCTGCTTACGTCGGTCTGGATAGAGTAGAAGGCCGAAACAGAGAATGAGTTCGGGCGCTTGCCGCCAAACCATGGATCGAAGAACGATACACTGTATGACTGATAGTAGCGTCCGTTGGTCTGCCCACTGATGGTCAGTGTCTGTCCGTCACCTTGTGGCAGGATACCGCGGTAGTTATCGTTTTTGCGGAACAAGTTCGCAAATGAGAAGTTGGTGAACTTCAAACTCAGCTTACCGATGATACCAGTCTGTCCCCAACCGGCAGAGAATTCCACCTGGTCGTTGGCTTTTGATTCCAGTCCCCAGTTAATGTCGACTGTACCGTCCTGGAAGTTAGGCTGTACATCCGGTTTGATATTTTCAGGGTTGAAGTGTCCCATCTGTGCAATTTCACGGTAAGAACGTTCCAGTGCTTCCTTACTGAAGAGGTCGCCCGGACGTGTACGCAACTCACGACGTACGATATTTTCATACAGACGGTCATTACCGTTGATGCGTACGTGGCTGATGCTGGCCTGCGGACCTTCGGTGATACGCATTTCCAGGTCGATCGAGTCACCGTCAATGTTTACTTCCACCGGATCGAGGCGGTAGAACACATATCCACGATTATAGTAGTTGTTACCGATTGCATCTTCATCGTTAGAGATACGGTCGTTCAGCAACTTCTGGTTATATACATCACCGCGTTTCATGCGGAGCTGTTCGTTCAACAGGTCAGAAGGATATACTGTGTTACCTACCCAGGTGATGTCACGAAGGTAATATTTCTGTCCTTCGTAGATTTTCATGTAGACATCTACCGTCTTTTCATCGTACGGCGATACACTGTCTACTACAATCTGTGCGTCACGGTAACCCAGCTCGTTATATTTATCGATGATTTTCTGTTTGTCTTCTTCGTAACGTTCATTGATGAACTTCTTGGCACGGAAAAGGTTAATCAGCTTACCTTTTTCGTTGGTCTTCTTCATGACACGCTTCAACTTCTTGTCAGTCAGGACCTCGTTTCCGTCAATGGTAATCTGGTGGACTTTGACTTTAGCTTTCTTGTCAATGTTCACATCTACATATACCTGTTCCTTGTTTTCCGGGTCCTCGCGTTCAATGATGTTTACTTCCGCATTCTTGAAACCTTTCTCGTCAAAATGCTTCTTGATCAAAATCTTGGCACGGTCAATCAAGTTCGGTGTAACCTGAGTACCTTTTGCCATACCCAGTTTAGCCTGCAAATCCTCACGTTCACTCTTTTTCACACCGTGAATCACGATGTCGGTAATACGCGGACGCTGTGTCAGCTGGATAGACAGGTAGATTTTATTGTCTACAATCTTATCCGCAGTGATTTTCACGTCAGAGAACAAGCCATGACGCCAGTATCTTTTTACGGCCGAGGTGATGTCATCTCCCGGTACGGTGATAGTTTGTCCGACAGCCAAGCCGGAAATACCTATCAGGACATAATCCTCATAGTTCTTTACTCCGCTGACCTTGATGTCGGCGATTTCATATTTTTTAGGTGTTCCGTTGTAAAGGATAACTGGCTTATCGCTTTGTTCAGTTGTATTATTGTCCTGTGCATATCCCCCCATTGGAGCAGATGAAAGACATGCAGCAATCAATAGAAGAAGTGAAAAACGGTTTTGCATTGTTCTTTGTTAAATTTGTTCACTAGTTTTGCCGAATCGGCGTTCTCTTTTTTGAAAGTCACAAATAGCCTTACATAATTCTTCGGCTTTGAAGTCCGGCCAGAAAGTGTCACAGAAATACAGTTCCGCGTAGGCGCATTGCCAAAGCAGGTAGTTGCTCAGACGGATTTCACCGCCTGTTCTGATTAACAAGTCCGGGTCGGGCATATAATGAGTAGCCAGGCATCGGTCGATGGTCTGGTCTGTAATTTCTTCGGGAGAAAGGTTTCCTTCCTTCACTTTACGGGCAATTTTTTTGACAGCTTCCGTGATTTCCCATTTAGAAGAATAGCTTAATGCTAATGTCAGACACATTCCCGTGTTCTTTGATGTACGTTCAATACACTTGTTCAGTCGTGCAAGTACGTTTTCCGGCAATTTTTCTGTTTCACCGATGATGCGGAAGCTGATGTTGTTCTTCATGAAGGTTTCTTCTTCAATGGAGTCCATGAGCAAACTCATCAAGGCGGCTACTTCGTCTACCGGACGATTCCAGTTTTCTGTAGAGAATGTATAAAGAGTCAGATATTTCACGCCTAACCGTGCGGCTTCTTCCGCAATGACATGTACGGTCTCAGCGCCAGCCTGGTGTCCGAAAGTACGGGCGTGTCCCTGCTGTTTGGCCCAGCGTCCGTTACCATCCATAATGATGGCAATGTGTGCCGGTATCCGGTTCTTGTCTATTTGGTCTTTATATAGCATGGCTTGTTGTTTTTCAGGGTTCTTAGATTACCATTTAGGAGTAAATCCCAACCGATTGATGCGTCCTCTGCAGATACTTCCATCTTCCCACACAATCCAGATAAAATTACCTCTGTATGTTTCGTTCTCCAATTTGGGAGTTACGGCACATGAGTAATTTTTGTTATGTGCGGTATAAAGTTCACTGAATTCTGCAGGGAAGGCCATACATTCCGTTACAGGTCTCCAGCAAAGTCCGTTGTCGGTAGAGCAATAGAACTGGCTGAAAGGCTTGATTTCTCCGTAACCACCACCGAAAGCATACAACTTTCCGTCATAGTAAATCATGGTGACATTTTCCAAATTAGGAAGCGGCAGGTTCTGCATTCTTTTTTCCCATTTGTTGTCACTTGATATACGATTGAATACCAATGCTGCCGTATCATTAGCAGTAGTACTATTGCAGAGTGCTATTGTTGTGGTAATATCGCTGTTGTAAGACGCAGTAGTTGTATTGGAGAAGAAAGGTTTACCTGCCGGGAACAGTGTGAATGGGTTGGCATCTTCTGTCCATGTATTTTCTTTATATATACCACTTTTTTTACCTTTTTCCCCCTCTTTTACAGCGTAAAGTTCACTTTTTATGTCATTTCCTCCTATTAGCATTTCAAATGTTTCTGTGTTTACAGAAGTAATTTCATTGCTATTTGCATCCAGTTTGTAAAGCTGTTTATCAGTTCCTGCCAGGAAATAGATGTATCCTGCACATGCAGTGGCAGAATAAGTATCGATGTCTGCAGGTACATTTTTTGTAACTGCTACCCAAGATGTAGGATTGTCATTTGAAACATCTGAGTATTCAATATGAGTACCGTTTCCATTCTTTCCGAAAACATATACCTTTCCGTTGGCATATACTGCTTTCTGTTCACTCAAGTTTCCAGCACTAAATGGATTGTTATCAAACTTCTTCCATGAAATTGTATCCGGTTCCTGTTGATGTACGTTAATGGTAACCTTATAAGGTTTCCCCTCTACACCACTGTATGCATACACTTTAAATTCCACAGGCTCAGTAAAGTCGATAGAGTCAGTTGATGTCCAGATGGTATCATGATCTGATCCTTTTGGTGTGTAACCCAACATTCCTGCATCATATGTGATACTGGTAATAACCTTGTCTATGTGGGTTCCTACGGGGAGTGAGTCTTTATTTGTGATGGTTCTATTGATTTGGTCAATGGTGAATGGATAGTTAGAACAATCAAGTGTATCTACATAAGGACTATCTAAACCATTTTTATCTTTTCCTACACGGTCAATGTGCAATGTTCCCAGTGAAAATCCTGTAATACTGGTTTCTGAGGTATACGTAATCTGGTCTACATCATTGTCCAAACACGATGTCATTATAGATGTTGCAGCAAAGAGTACTGCAATCAATGGCAAAAACTTTATTTTCATCTGCAAATGAGTTCTTTTAATTACAAGTTGCAAAAGTAGAAAGTTTTTCCTCGATTCCTCGCTTTTAGGGGAAGTTTTATATAAAATTATATTGTTATCTCCTCTTTATCAAGCTCTGTTGCATATTGTCCTGTTTTGTTAAAGGGCACAAGTATGTGCAAAAAGTCGCTTTTTCAGCATATAATAAGAACTTTTTAGGGGTAAAAATTGTTTATGTCCTCTTTGTATATCGATATTGTCCTGTATAAAACGGTTTTATGCAATTTGTTTCCTGAAAGAACGGATAATTTTGTAGTCCAATAAAAACGAATAAACAATTATGTACAGACAATTAATTTCTAATTCATGGAAAGCATGCCTTCTTTTCGTATGTGTATTCTTTTCCGGTATAACAGTGAAAGCAGATGATAGTTTATACTCTCCTAATAAGAAAATAGGAGTGAGCTGGGATAATCCGGCGAAAGGGTTGCGTGTGATTTATAAAAAAGGAGATACTTTGGTTCCGGTAGTTCAGTTAAAGAATATAGGAGTTCAACTTCAGTCTACATCCGGAGACGAATTTAATTATGTGTCTTCTTCCGCCGTGACTCCCATACGTGAGGATTATACCATGATAACGGGTAAACGCCGTCATTGCACGAATGAGGGAAACCAGCAGGTATTTCATTTCAAGAACGGCCAGAACGTATCGCTGGATTTGGAACTTCGGGTGTATGATGACGGTGTCGCTTTTCGTTATGTGTTTCCTCAGCCGACAAAAGAGATAGGTGTGACCGATGAAAATACAGCTTTTGTCTTTCAGGAAGGAATTACCCGATGGACACAGAAACTGAATCAAGCCTATGAAGACTTCTATCTGAAAAATAAAGGACGTGTGCAGGGATATACTGCAGGACAATGGGGATTCCCGGCATTGTTTGAAGTGGCAGATTCTGTTTTTACCCTTATTTCAGAAGCAAATGTGGCGAAAGGTAACTGTGGGTCCTGGTTGAACAATGCCTCCAGTGCGTCGAGCTACAAAATAGAGATGGCAGAGCCGACCAGCGTTTCCGGCAGATGGTGTTCACCTTGGCGCGTGGCCATTATCGGTTCTTTGGCCGATGTGGTAGAATCTACCTTGGTGACAGATGTCAGTGAACCTTGTCGTCTGAGCGATGTCTCCTGGATTAAGCCGGGAGTTGTTTCATGGATTTACTGGGCTTACAATCACGGTTCAAGAGATTATCAGCTGATAAAGAAGTACATTGATTTTGCCGCAGATTTTCATCTTCCTTACATGCTGATTGACGCAGAATGGGATGAAATGGGTAATGGAGGCAATGTAGAAGATGCCTTGGCTTATGCAAAACAGAAGAATATTGCTCCTTTGTTATGGTATAACTCTTCCACCGCGTGGTGTGCGTTCGGTCCTTTGTATCGTTTGAACAAGCCGGAAATGCGTCAGAAAGAATTTGCCTGGCTTGAGTCTATGGGAGTAAAAGGGATAAAAGTAGATTTCTTCAGTCAGGACAGCATATCTACGATGAATTATTTTGTGGACATTCTGGAAGATGCAGCCAAATATCACCTGATGGTAAACTTTCATGGAGCTCCTATTCCGCGAGGCTGGCAGCGCACCTATCCTCACATGATGTCAGTGGAAGGAGTATATGGAGCAGAATGGTATAATAATAAGGAGACACTGACTGATAGCGCGGCATGGCATAACTGTACACTGCCTTTTACGCGTAATGTAGTGGGTCCGATGGACTATACTCCTTGCACTTTTACGGATTCCCAGCATCCGCATATTACTTCGAACGGGCATGAACTAGCTCTGTTGGTTGCATTTGAATCTGCCTTGCAGCATTTGGCCGACCGTCCCGAAGGATACCATGCCCAACCAGCTGAAGTACGTTCGTTTATCTCTTCACTTCCCACCGTTTGGGACGATACGAAATTGCTGAGCGGTTATCCTTCCAGCTATGTGGTGCTTGCCCGGAAGAGTGGTGATTGCTGGTATATTGCAGGCCTGAACGGAACAAACGAGAAGAAATCGCTTGTTGTGGATTTGAGCTTTATTCAGGAACCTGTCAAAGAAATCACTTTGTATGCCGATGGAGAAGAACGTAATCAGTTTGAT
>ERZ839741.1404-NODE-1404-length-25779-cov-3.406741_pt1 | contig 25779 bp, 20 predicted proteins | sample MGYA00519880_ERZ839741 | MGnify/ENA primary metagenome ERZ839741 (study PRJEB31850, sample SAMEA3708851) | human gut metagenome | biome: human gut; feature: human-associated habitat; material: faeces | place: China | collected 2014 ...
AAGTCCTGCGTGTGGTGGAACACCATACTTAAATGCATCAAGTAAGAAGCCAAACTGTTCATGAGCTTCCTCATTTGTGAAGCCTAATGCCTTAAACATTCTTTCCTGAATGTCTTCCTGATGGATTCTAACACTACCACCACCAAGTTCTGTACCGTTTAACACAATATCGTAAGCCTTAGCTCTAACCTTTCCTAAGTCTGTATCAAGATACTGTAAATCTTCTTCCATAGGCATTGTAAATGGATGATGCATTGCAAGATATCTGTTCTGTTCATCTGACCATTCAAACTGTGGGAACTCTACAACCCATAAGAAATTCCATTTATCTTCCGGAATTAATTCAAGTTGCTGTGCAAGTTCTAAACGAAGTGCACCTAATACGTTCCATACAATCTTGTTCTTGTCAGCTGCAAACAAAAGTAAATCTCCAGGTTCACCTTCCATTGCTTTTACTAAATTATCTAATTCTTCTTCTGTCATGAATTTTGCAAATGACGACTTATAAGTACCATCTTCGTTAATGCAAAGATAAGCAAGACCTTTTGCTCCATTTCCTTTTGCATGGTCAACTAACTTGTCAATCTTCTTTCTTGGCATATGTCCCTGACCTTTAACGTTAAGACCTCTAACAGTACCACCGTTTTCAATAGCACCTGTAAATACGCCAAAGCCACAACCTTCAACTACTTTTGTAACGTCAATTAATTCCATGCCAAAACGTGTATCAGGCTTATCCGAACCAAATCTGTCCATAGCTTCCTGCCATGTCATTCTTGGCATTGGAAGTGGGATATCCACGCCTAAAATTTCCTTAAACATAGCCTGTAATAATCTTTCATTTACATCAATAACATCATCAATGTCAACAAATGATAATTCCATATCAACCTGTGTAAATTCAGGCTGTCTGTCGGCTCTTAAATCCTCGTCTCTGTAGCATCTTGCAATCTGCATATATCTGTCAAATCCTGAGCACATTAGTAACTGCTTGTAAAGCTGTGGAGACTGTGGAAGTGCATAGAACTCTCCCGGATGTACTCTACTTGGCACTAAATAGTCTCTAGCTCCCTCAGGAGTGCTTTTACACAAAGTTGGTGTTTCGATTTCAAGGAAACCTTCACCCTGCATGAACTTTCTAATAAAAGTTGTAACATCACTACGCAACTTAATATTTTTCTGTAATGATGGTCTTCTTAAATCAAGATATCTGTACTGTAATCTTAATTCTTCTCTTGTGTTAATATTTTCTTCAACAGGAAATGGTGGTGTATCAGATTCTGATAAAATGCGAAGTGTATTAACTGTAACTTCAATATCACCTGTTGCTAAATCTTCGTTAATTGCGCCGCCACGCTTTCTAACTACACCTTCTACTGCAATTACGAACTCACTTCTAAGATTTTTAGCTTTTTCAAAAACTTCTCTATCATTTTCGTCAAATACTAACTGAAGAATTCCTGATCTATCTCTTAAATCAATAAAAATAAGACTTCCTAAATTTCTTCTTTTCTGAACCCAGCCCATAACTGTAACTGTTTCACCAATATTTTTATTACTTACTTCTGTACATCTGTGACTTCTGTGAAGTCCCTGCATTGACTCTGCCATAACTTTTCCTCCTATTTTAACGGATTTTTATAAAATTCCTTAAAGTTCTCAAAGCCCTGTGTCTTTAACTGCTCTTTTTGGAATTTTTTATTCTTGTTCATTCTTGTTACAAGAACCTGTGTACCTGTTTTTCTTTCTTCCTGTGCTTGTGCAATAACTTCACAAAGTCTGTCGCCTTCAACACCTTTTTCAATAAGGTATACAACCTTGTCATAATCTTCAGGGATTTTGAAGCCCTGTTCCATTAATAATAAAACAATTCTTTCAAATCCAATTGAAAAACCACATGCCGGTACATCATGACCTGTGAACTTACCAACCATCTTGTCATAACGACCACCGCCACCGCAGCTTCCGCCAAATTCAGGAATTGCTATTTCAAAAATTGTTCCTGTATAATATGACATACCTCTAACCAATGTTGGATCAAATACAATTTCAAAATCAGATGACTTTGTAGCCTTAACACTGTCTATAATTTCATCCATCCACTGTTTTACATCATCACCCATGAAATCTCCAAGCTTATCTGCTAGGTATCCAATAGGATCTGCCTGATTTTCAATATTTTCAAATAACTGTATATATTTTTCAACTGATTCAGGGGCGAAATCGTATTTAATTAATTCTTCCTTAACGCCTTCTAAACCAATCTTGTCCATCTTATCAAGAATAATGAAAACGCTGTCAAATGACTCTTCAGGGAAACCACTGTATGAAGCCATTGCCTTTAAAATTCTTCTTTCATTAATTCTAATCTGGAAATTCTTAAATCCTAACTTTCCAAGTGTAGTTGTTGTTGCTAAAATAAGTTCAATTTCAGCTAAGTTACTTGGATCACCTAATATATCAATATCGCACTGCATAAACTGGCGATATCTTCCCCTTTGTGGTCTGTCTGCACGCCAAACATTTCCCATCTGTAATGCCTTAAATGGTGATGGTAAATCGTTGGCATTTTTTGAATAATATCTAACAAGAGGAACTGTTAAGTCATATCTTAAACCATTATCAACTACATCCATTTCTTCCGTAGCTGTTTCTAAGTTTAACTTTTCTCCTCTTTTTAAAATCTTAAAAATTAACTTTTCGTTTTCTCCACCCTGTTTGCTTGTCAGGTTTGTAATGTGTTCCACGCAAGGTGTCTCAATCTGAGTAAATCCAAATGCATTATAAGTTTCCTTAATTACATTCTGTACATAATTTCTTATTTTCATTTCTTCAGGAAGAATATCCTTCATTCCTGTAACCGGTTTCTTACTTAAAGCCATGTTTTTGCTCCTTATATTTTTCTAACTTGTATATTTTACTATTAAATAGAAAAGAACACAAGTGTTGTATCTTTTATTAATTTACAAAATAACTTCTTTTTCTTTCAATCATTTCGTCAATTCTGTCAATATACTGGTCTACATTTTTCAATGTATCAATTCTAGTGGCACTTTTTCTGTCAGAAGAAAGTAGTTTTGTAACTGCTCCTGCTCCACATGCCCATACATTCTGATAGTCTCCCATCATAAGTATGTTGTAAATTCCTTCTTTACCGGGCAATGAATAACCTACATTTTCCTGATTACCTGCCATATTTTTTTGTCTGTACAAATAGTATGGCTTCATACCCATTTCATAAGCATATTCTTTTGTAATATCCATTAACTTTGTATTGTTATCAAAATTTAAATCTGAATATTTTTGTCTGTTCATATTAAGTCTTGAACCACGTTTTAATGCCAGGGAATGTACTGTAATACCATCTGGTGCCAGCTTCAAAGCCTGTTCCATTGAATATTTAACCATGTCCTCTGTTTCATTTGGTAGACCGATTATAAAATCCATATTTATGTTATCCATGCCACAATCTCTTGCCAAATTAAAAGCCTGTATTACCTGTTTAACTGAATGTTTTCTACCTATAATGTCTAGAGTTTCCTGATTCATTGTCTGTGGATTAATGGAAATTCTTGAAACATTTTGTTTTTTTAAAGTCATTAATTTATCTCTTGTAATGCTGTCCGGTCTGCCTGCTTCAACAGTAAACTCCTTTACATTACTGAAATCAAAATTATCTTTTAATGCATTTACTAATCTGTCTAACTGCGCAGGTTCAAGTGTGGTTGGCGTACCACCACCAATATATACTGAATTAAGTTCTTTATCCTGTAATTGCTTACCTAGGAATCTCAATTCCTTAATAACTGAATCCACATAAGCATCTACTTTTTCCTTATATCTGTTTAAAGGATAGGATGTAAATGAACAATAAAGACAAGTTGTTGGGCAAAATGGTATACCCACATATAAACTATAATTGCCCTTGTAATTAACATTTAAAAGCACCTTATGTTCCATGTTTGAAACATCCATTGCCAGGTCCAACTTGTTATCAGAAATAAAATATGTTTCTTTCATTTCTTTTCTTATTGCTTCATCTGAAAGTCCCTGTTCTTTTAACATACCCGGAATTTTTGCCGGTCTGATACCTGTTAAATTACCCCAAGGCAGGTCCTGTCCTATATCTTTTCTCATTAAACAGTACAAAAGCTTTTTAAGAGCGTTTTTTGTCTCCCTTCTATCCTGAAAGTCACAACAAATTTCGTCTTCAAAAAGCTTCTTGGCCTCATCGTACAATGATGCAGTAATTTTTTCTTCCTGAAAAATCACTTTTAGTGTTCTGTATGACTCCTCTAAATCTTCATTAATTTTAAAAGGCTGTCCCACATAAAAAGCCTGCACCATTGACTGAATATCATATTCAAATTGTTTAGATTCTATCTGAATGTCTATCATTAATAATATACCTTTTCGTTATCTATAGTTGTCATATCCATATGTCCCGGATAAACAGTTGTTTCGCCTGGAAGCACTAACAATTTTTCTTTAATTGATCTGATAATTGCCGCTTCACTTCCCCCTGGAAAATCTGTTCTACCTCTGCTCTGATGGAAAAGTGTGTCACCACTAAACAAAACTTCATCTTCTGCTATATAATAACAACCACTTCCCTGCGTATGACCAGGCGTTAAAATAAACTTAATTTCCTTATCTGCAATAGTAAACTTATCACCATCTCTTAAATATTTGTCTGCACAAATGCTTACAGGATTTCCAAACATTGATGATAAATTTGCTCTTGTATCTACTAAAAGCCTGTCTTCTTCTTCAGAAGCATATACGGGAATATTGTATTTTTCCTTTAATTCCGTTACAGCACTAATGTGGTCTGCATGACCATGTGTAAGCAAAATTGCTTTTGGAATCATTTCTATGTTACTAACATTAACACTGATTTTTAAAGCATCATCACCGGGATCAACAATAAATCCTTCTTTTGTATCTGTGTTCATACATAAATAACAGTTAGTATAACATTCACTAACTAATACGCTTCTAATTTTGATATTTCCCATCTATTTCTCCTTTTCAAAAATGGAAGACAATTGTTATCCACTACACTATACCCACTGTGCCACCTGACAAATTAACGAAAGCACGCTCCCGCTGCCAAACGCTCGTAGCGGTTCTATCAAGCCGACTACGCTGCCTTGATGAACCCACGGCGTTAGAGCACTTTCTTCTAATTTTGTCAGTTGCCACAGTGAAGAAATTAATTTCCATAACATAACAATTGTCTTCATTTTTTCACATTACAAAATGTCAATTACAACGTTTAACTGCTTGTTCGCTCGATATCAATGATACTGTCAATTGTTCGAATTTTTGCAATTAAGCTGTTTAATTCTTCTGTACCCTGTATTGCAAATGTCATTGTAATTGTGGCAATGTCAGACTTGCTTGTTCTACTATTGATGCTGTTTACATCAATATTTCTTTCTGTAAATATTCTTGACAAGTCTGTCAAAATACCGACTCTGTTGTTTGCATAAATAACAATTTCTGTCATATATTTGCCGTCCTGCTTGCCTTCGTCAGCAGCCCAGCTTGCCTCAATTAATCTACCTCTTTCAATATCAGGAAGATTCATAATATTGATACAGTCTGTTCTATGAATTGAAACACCACGTCCTCTTGTTACAAAGCCCACAATTTCATCACCCGGTACAGGACTACAACATTTAGAAAATCTAACTGCTACGTCATCCATACCTTCAACAATAATACCGCTCTTAGAATTACTTTTTCTTGGAACATTTGCCTTATTATTGTTTGTTTCTTTTAATACATCATCGTCTGTTATTTCAACCTTGTGTTCCTTCTCGTATTCATCAAGAAGTTTATTTACAATCTGACCTTCTTTTAAGCCACCATGACCAATTGAAGCAATAAGAGAATCCCACTCTTTGTAACTGTATTTCAACCGAACTTTTTCCATATATGCAGGCTTTAATATTTCTGATAAATTAATATTCTTTGCCTTGCAATATTTTTCAATAAGTTCTTTACCTTTTACTATATTTTCTTCTTTATTTTGCTGTTTAAACCAAACATTAATTTTATTTTTTGCCTGTGTGCTCTGAACAACCTTCAACCAGTCTCTACTTGGACCTGTAGAGTTATTAGATGTAATAATTTCCACTCTGTCACCGTTTTGGAGCTTGTAGTCGATATTAACCATCTTGCCATTAACTCTTGCGCCAACCATCTTATTACCTACTGCACTATGAATACTGTATGCAAAATCAATTGGTGTAGAACCGCTTGGTAAATTCTTTACATCACCATTTGGTGTGAAACAGTACACTCTTTCAGAGAACATGTTCAAATCATCTTTTAAAAGATTAATAAATTCATGGTTATCTGACATGTCTCTCTGCCATTCGAGAATCTGTCTTAACCAGGCAATTTTCTGCTCTTCATTATCGCCGTCACCTGTAATATTTTCCTTATACTTCCAATGAGCTGCGATACCATATTCAGCAGTTTTATGCATTTCGTATGTTCTAATCTGAATTTCAAATGGTTGCCCATTTGGTCCAATTAATGTTGTATGAAGTGACTGATACATATTCTGCTTTGGCATTGCAATATAGTCTTTGAATCTTCCCGGCACAGGAGTGTATTTCTCGTGTATAATACCTAACGCCCCATAACATTCCATTACACTGTCAACAATAATTCTTACTGCAAAAACATCATAAATCTGATCCAAAGTCTTGTGTTGCATAGTCATTTTCTTGTAAATACTAAAATAATGCTTTACACGACCATCTATTGTTGCTTTAATGCCTGCCTTTTCAATATAGCCTGCCACCTCAGCAATTAAGTTACTCATAAACTCTTCACGATGTTCTAATCTTTCATGAACACCGTCAACTAATTCTTTGTATTTTTCAGGCTCTAAATATCTTAAAGCTAAGTCATCTAATTCAATCTTAATTTTAGAAATACCTAGTCTGTCAGCAATTGGCGCATAAATATCCATTGTCTCTTTTGACTTTTCTTTCTGTTTTTCAGGTGTCATATACATAAGCGTACGCATATTATGTAATCTATCCGCAAGCTTAATCAATATAACTCGAATGTCCTTTGCCATTGCCAAAAACATTTTACGCAAGTTTTCTGCCTGCTCTTCCACCTTATCAACATCGTAATCTAATTTAGTAAGTTTTGTTACGCCATCAACCAGGTCTGTTACTTCTTCGCCAAATTCCTTAATCATTATTTCACGGGTTGCGGCCGTATCTTCCATTACATCGTGAAGAAGACCTGCCATAATTGATTCTTTATCCAACTCTAAATCAGCTAATATTAAAGCTGTATGAAGTGGATGAATAATGTATGGTTCTCCTGACTTTCTTTTCTGGTCTCCATGTGATTTTTTTGCAAAATTATATGCCTTATCAATCATCCTTAAATCGTCTGCTGATGGATGATAATGCTTTATTTTTTCAATTAATCTTGCATATAATTCTTCAGGAGTTGCCTGTTCTTCTTCTTTTGGGATTACTCCATGATTTTCAATTTTAATGTTTTTGTTTAAATCTGTCATATCTCAATCCTTTTTATTTTCCATCGTATGTTACTACTGCATCTACTCTATATTTTGAAAGTTTTTCTCTTCCTTTAAGTCCTGCCAGTTCAACTAAAAACAGGTTGTCTACAACTTCTCCTCCTAATTTTTCAACTAACTTAATAGCAGCTTCAATTGTACCACCTGTGGCAATTAAGTCATCTACTAAAATAACTTTCTGACCGGGTTTAATTGAATCTATATGCATCTCAATTTCAGCTTTTCCATATTCTAAATCATAGCTTTCTGAAATTGTCTCACAAGGTAATTTACCTTTTTTTCTAACTAATACAAATGATTTTCCAAGTAAGTAAGCTAAAGGCATTCCAAATATAAAACCTCTTGCCTCTAAACCAACAATTACGTCAAAATCTATATCTTTAATCTTGTCCAACATTGAATCTATAGCAATCTTTAATCCCTTTGGATCCTGTGTTACTGTTGTAATATCTCTAAAGATAATTCCAGGTTCAGGGAAATCCGGTATACTTCTAATATATTTTTCTACTTCATTCATTCTTCTTGTCCTCCTTATGAATGCTTTTAGCAAAATCTGTCAATTACGATTTGTATTTGGCTATTACCGTTAAATTCGTTTATTGTTGGGTAATATGTAGCCATTATCTCAATGTTGTTTTTCTCCCCTACTAAAGCCCTGTTAATTTCTTCCTGTCCGAATTTATTTTTCAAAAATTCCATAAAATCAATCACACGGCTAAAAATCATTGCAGTCATTGTATATGAACTGCTATTTGTAATGGTAAGTTTCAATACGTTACCATTCTTACCCAATATTTGTAATTTATTTATTTTTAAATGCTTTTCAGCAAATATTGGCTTTTCATTACCTTTACCAAACGGTTTGATAACATTTAACTCCTGTATCATATTCATTGTAACATATTCAAGGGGTAGTTGCATATCAATCCACACCTTTAAATATAAATCTTCTTGAGTTAAATTACAATTTTCATTTAGTTTTTTTCGTAAAATATCTATATTCTCTTTTTGAAGTGACACACCTGCAGCCATTTTATGGCCACCAAATTTAGTAAATAATTCTTTTACCTTAGTAAGCTCAGCATACATGTCATATTCTTCAATGGAACGTCCAGAACCCTTTACGCCTTCTACAGCATCTGTTAAAACAATAGTTGGTTTATTATATTTTTCCCTTACACGACCTGCAATAATTCCAGCAATACTTTCATGGCAATGTTCCAAATATATAACCAAAACCGAATCATCTAATTGTTCTGCTTTTTCAATAGCTTCTTTAGTTCCTTTTTCTGTTAAATCTTTTCTTTCATCATTTAATTTTTTCAAAGCCCCGGCTAAAACTTCTGCGTGTTTTTCATCTTCACATTCAAGCAAATCCATTGCTTTTTTAGCAGTGTCAAGTCTGCCACTGGCATTTAAACATGGTCCAAGCACAAAGCCAAAATGATAGGAATCAAGATTTTTTTTATTCAACTTACACTGATTAATTAAAGCATTAATTCCTATATCATTACTTGTTTTTAAAGCTTCCAGACCTTCCTTAACAATTATTCTGTTTTCTCCCTTTAATTCTACCACATCGCATACAGTTGCCATAGCACCATAAGGTAATAATTTTAATATAAATCTTTCGCTTACATGCATATTTTCAAATAGGGCACGCATAAACTGAAATGCCACCATCGCTCCACATAATTCTTTAAAAGGATATTGACAATCTTTTTGCTTATGATTAACTATTGCATCTGCCATTGGTAAAATATATTCTTTTTTACCATTATTTTCTTCAAAAACAACTTCATGATGGTCTGTTACAACAACAGTCATTCCCAATTCTTTTGCATATTCTATTTGTTTTATGGCAGCAATACCATTATCACATGTAACAATAGTATCAACACCCTGGTCGTATGCCTGTTGTATTAATCTTTCATTAATTCCATAGCCATCTTCAATTCTATGTGGTACAACCACATCCACATCAGCGCCTAAATACTTCAAACAGGTATGTAAAATATAGCCGGAACATATACCATCAACATCATAGTCGCATATAATTCTGATTTTACTTTCATTATTTATTTTTATACTCAAAATATTAACTGCCTTGTCCATGTCCTTAAACAACCATGGAGAACTTATTTCATTTATAGTTCCGTTAAGATATTGCTCTATTTCCTTTTCTGAGACAACGTCCCTGTTTCTCATTAATCTTGCAGTAATAGGACTAATATTATATTTTTTTGCAATACCATTAAAATCTGCTTTTTTTGTTTGTAAAAACCACTTTTCATTCATAGTTAATCACCATTTTAAAGAAGAAAAGCGGCACCATCAATAGATGATACCGCTCAATAAAATCTTAATTATTTATCGTATTTCTTACCTTTCATAATGTACCATAAAGAACCAGTAACAAATACTGATGAGTAAGCACCAGCTACAATACCTACCATTAATGGTAATGTAAATTCTCTAATAGATGATACACCCATTACAAAAATCATAAATACCATTATAAATGTTGTAAGTGAAGTATAAATACTTCTTGTAAGTGTTTGTGTAATACTCTGATTAATAATATCAATCATTGTATCTTCACGTTTCATTATAGCCTTGTTTTCTCTAATTCTATCGAAGATTACGATTGTAGCGTTAATTGAGTAACCTACAATTGTAAGCAAACATGCAATAAATGTTGTTCCTACTGTTACTCTTGATAAGCCGTAGAAGCCTACAACAATAAGTACGTCATGTAATAAAGCTATAACAGCTGCTAAAGCAAAATGTACATTCTTAAATCTGAACCAAATATAAATTAACATACAAATTGTTGCTATAACTGTTGCAACAACAGCATCTGTTTTCATTTCAGAACTGATTGTATCTGAAATTTCTGTATCATTAAAGTTCTGCTTGTCATCCTTAGCCTGATATTTGCTAATTAATAAATCTTTAAATTTATCCATTTGTTCACCTTCAAGTTTCTTTGTCTTGATTGTGAATAATCCCTTATTATTTGTATCCTTCTGAGCCTGTATGTCATTTGTTGAAAGTAAATCTGCAATTGCAGGTTTTACTTCTTTATTAAATTCATCAATTGTATAGTCTTTATCAAACTGTACCTGAATTGATGTACCACCCTTAAATTCAATGCTAAAGTCAAATGGGCCATTACCCTTAGCAGTGTTAAAGATAATTCCGCCAATTCCTATTACTATAACAGCAATTGATATAACAAACCATACAGCTCTCTTTTCAACAAATTTAATTGTTTTCTTAACTCTTTCTTTACCGTAGAATACAGGCTTCTGGAATCCCATGTAGTAAAGCATCCATACAAGACCTCTTGAAATTACAAGAGATGTAAATAACTGGATAAAAATACCAATCATAAGAGTTGTTGCAAATCCCTGAACTGTACCTGAACCCTTAATCCATAATACTAATGCAGCAATAAATGTTGTAACGTTACCGTCAACGATTGCTGATGTTGCTTTCTTAAATCCTATTCCAATAGCACTCTTAACATTCTTACCTGCGGCAATTTCCTCTCTAATACGTGCATAAATAATTACGTTAGCATCAACTGCCATACCAATATTAAGAATAATACCTGCAATACCAGGTAATGTAAGTGTTAAGTCAAATCCGTTAAGTGCTAAAAGCATTAACTCAATGTATGATACTAATGCCAAGCCTGCAGCTAAACCTGGAATTCTATATACAAATAATAAGAATAAAATAATTATAATAAACCCAACAATACCTGCCTGAATACTCTTTGATAAAGCATCACTACCTAAATTAGCACTCTGAACGCTATGGCTTAATTCATCAAGCTGTACTTCCAAAGAACCAATACCGATGTTTGTAGCAAGTGTCTGAGCTTCTTTTAATGTGAAATCACCTGTAATCTGTGCCTGTCCACCTGTAATGGCAGCCTGAATTTTTGGAGCACTTAAAACTTCATCATCATAAATGATAAATGACTGTTCGCCAACATGAGAACTTGTCATTTCACCAAAAGCCTTTGTTCCTTCTGAGTTGAACTGTAAATTTACGATGTTTTCATTTACACCTTTATCGTTTGTTGTAGCCTGTCCTTCAGCACTGGCTACTGTATCACCTGTTAACCATACCTGATAATAACTCTTATCTACCTTAATGTATTTCTTATTCTTTAATTCAGCCTTTGTTGGTGTGTACCCACTCTTTGCAGCTGTACAGAAATATAAAATACCCGGTTTTCCTAATTCATTTAATACTTCATCAGCATCGTATGCACCTGGAATTTCAACAGTAATTCTGTCTTCACCAGCCTTATATGCTGTTGCTTCTGTACTAAATGCAGCAATTCTCTTTTCAAGTTTTGCTCTTGTTTTTTCTAAAGTATCTGCTGTTAAATTACTTTTATCAGATTCTGCTACCTGATATGTAATACTTACACCACCCTTTAAGTCAAGACCCTGAGTAATGTATTTTGCCTGGCCACGATCCCCTATACCAAACATAATAACGTAACCTGCAAAAGCAAGTACGGCAAGAGAAATAATAAATGCTATTATTCCCTTTGTTTTGTTCATCTTAATTTTCATCTTTTACCTCTTTCTTAGTCAGCATCCGCTAAAGCTGCCTTTATCATTATTGAGCATTCCACTCTTTTTTTCTGCATTTCACAACCTATGTCATAGGCATCATTTATTGTACCGTGGAAATTGTATGAGTTTGCTGCACATCCACCACTACAATAAAATTTTGAAAAACAGTTTTTGCACTTTTCTTTTGAATATACGTTGCAATCACCAAATGTTTCAACTATATCGTTTCTAACGATTCCGTCATTTACATTCCCCATTAAGAAATCTTCATTGCCAACAAACTGATGACATGGATAAAAATCTCCCCAAGGTGTAACTGCTAAGTATTCCGTACCTGAACCACATCCTGATAATCTCTTATAAACACATGGTCCCTGATTTAAATCAATCATAAAATGGAAAAAGTTAAAGCCATTACCTTCTTTTTTCCTCTTAATATATTCAAGAGCTAATTTATCGTACTCTTCCATAATTTTAGGTAAATCTTCTTCTCTTATAGAGTATGGATCTTCCTCCGGTCCAACAACCGGTTCAATAGACATTTGTTTAAATCCTAAGTCTGCAAAATGCTTCACATCTTCAGAAAAATCTAAATTATCTCTTGTAAATGTACCTCTTACATAATAGTTTGTCTGATTTCGGCTATCTGCAAGTTTCTGAAACTTTGGAACAATAAGGTCATAACTACCCTTACCTGTTCTAAAAGGTCTCATTCTGTCATTTACTTCTTTTCTACCATCTAAACTTAAAACTACATTTGACATTTCTTTATTAAGATATTCCATTATCTCGTCATTTAATAAAACACCATTTGTAGTTAATGTAAATCTGAATTTTTTATTATTTGGTTCTTCAAGTGAACGACCGTATTCAACTAACTGCTTTACAACATCCCAGTTCATTAATGGTTCGCCACCAAAAAAGTCAACTTCCAGATTAACTCTGTTTCCTGAATTTGCAACTAAAAAGTCTAAAGCTTTCTTACCCACTTCAAAACTCATTAATTCTCTACGGCCATGGTATTCACCTTCTTCTGCAAAACAATACTTGCATGCTAAGTTACAATCATGAGCTATATGTAAACATAGAGCCTTAACTACTGTCTGACGTGTTTCCTTAAACTTTTCTACGAAAGGCTGATATATATCCTCAGTAAACAACTGTCCATCTTTCTTCAACTGTTCAACTTCGTCAATAACTTCTCTTATCTCTTCTTCTTTGTACTTTGAGCTAAGTTTTGAAATTATAGCTTCAGCATCAAGTTTTTCAAACAATTCTATAACATCGTATGTAACATCATCAACAACATGAACCGCTCCACTGTTGACATCTAATACAATGTTGTACCCATTGCTTTTATATTGATGAATCACTGTAATTTTCCTCCCTTTTTAACGCACTATAACAGAGTTGAGTGCTCAACTCTGTTATAGTGTAAATTAATCAATATTAAATTATTTGTTTTCGCAAGTCTGGTTTCCTACTGTACATGATGTCTTGCAAGCTGACTGACATGATGTCTGACATTCACCACAACCGCCTTTTTTCATTGTGTCCTTTAATGTTTTCTGATTTAATGTTTTGATATGTTTCATGGTTTTCCTCCAATACTTATTTGCGTAAAAAGATACTTACGCATAATTCTTATGGTATTATAACACATAAAACGTTTTTTTCAAACGTTTTTTTAACTAACCATTCCTCCGATGGTTCCACCCCCTACAGATGCCAGTAATAATTTTATAATTTCTATTGTTTCACTATTAATTTGACCGTTCACTATTATCGAAACTAAAACTATGACAACAGCATATATGAGACCTGATATGGCTCCCCACATAAACTTCCCTTTATCCATAACTTTTCCTATTACATAACCGCCTGCAAAGGTAGCTATGACATATGTAGCAAGAATTAAAATTTGTATGGTGCTATAGGCTGGTGAGATTTTTAAAACAATAAATGCAACTGCTACTATTAGCACAAAACTTACAATCATTTCTAAAAGTAAGTCTTTTAAAAAAGATAAAATAATTTTGCCCATTTTACTCCTTTTTTCATTTTTTCTTTATTTTATTACAGTGTCAAAATGCCTTATTCTACCTGTACTTTTTTAATAATGGTATTGACATTGAAAGACCGTAATCAGAATTTAGGTATTCTCCTCCCCAAATATTTTTATAATAAATTATATTTGTGGGCAATATAATTTATTACAATTCTTGACTTTAACAGGTTCATTATGTAAAATCTTCCTTAACAAGTCAGGGACTTGAAATATTATTAATTTATAAGGAGAAAGTTATGGGACCCAGTGACATAGCTCTGCTATGCGTATTACTTATTTTATTATTATTCTCGGCGTTTTTTTCTTCAGCCGAAACAGCTCTTACCACTACTAACAAGGTAAGACTTAGAATGCTTGTGGAGGAAGGCAACAAACAGGCCATTATTCTTGATAAGATTTTAGGTAATTCAAGAAAAATGCTTAGTACAATTTTAATTGGAAATAATATTGTAAATATTGCCGCTTCTTCTTTAACAACAATTTTTATGCAAAGTGTTTTTAACGTAAGTTGGATTGTTAGTATTGGCGTTGGTATTCTTACACTTGTAATTATTATTTTCGGAGAAATTATTCCTAAGACAGTTGCATCAATTCATGCAGAATCAATTGCGCTAGCTTATGCTAAACCAATTAATTTCTTTATGGTTGTACTTACACCTATTATTTTTGTTTTAAATTTATTCTCAAGTTTATTCTTAAAACTTTTTAGGGTTAATGTTAATTTAAATTCTAAATCAATTACTGAGGATGAACTTAGAACTTTAGTTGGTGTCAGTCAGGAGGAAGGCATAATTGAAGAAGACGAAATGGATATGATTAACAACGTTTTCGATTTTGGTGATACATGTGCTAAAGATATTATGATACCAAAAGTTGACATTACAATGGTTCCTTTAGATATTACCTATAATGATTTATTAAACGTCATTAGAAAAGACAAATTCACAAGAATGCCTGTTTACAAGGAAGATTCAGATAACGTAATCGGCATTATAAATATTAAAGATATGATGTTAATGGGTGTAAACCCAAACAATTTTGATATAACAAAGATTATGCGCGAGCCATACTTCACTCACGAAAAAGAAGAATTAAATGACCTTCTTATGGAAATGAGAAATAAAGAACCGGGCATGTGTATTGTTTTAGATGAATACGGTCAGACTGAAGGTCTTATTACTTTAGAAGATATTGTTGAAGAAATTATCGGCGATATACATGATGAATTTGACGAAGCTGAGGAACAGGTTATCAGACCTGTTGGCGAAAACGAATATATTGTTGAAGGTTCTATTAATCTTGATGATTTTAACGACCAGTTAGGCACTGAAATTGATTCAGAAGATTATGAATCATTAGGTGGTCTTATTATTGAACATCTTGACCGTCTTCCTAATAAGGGTGACAGTGTTGTAATTGACAATTGCAAATTAACAGTTATAAAAATGGACGAAAAACGAATTGACTTAGTAAAGGTTGTTGTCACTCCTAAAGAAGACGAAACAACTGAATACGATACGGAAAATGAGGAATAAACAATAAACATTTGCTTCTTGAAGCGTACCATTATATTTTTTTCTATTTGAACAAATATAATGGTACCCTTTTATGCAATAATAGACTATCATTACACAAAAAAAGAATTGGCGATTGCCAATTCCTTTTTTCTTTTTATAGTATCTTGAAACTTTCAAAACACCTCATTCTTTTATCTTAATTTTCTGCCGTATTCAAATCCTATCATTAGGCAATATTTTGTTGAAACAATAAATATCATCATTAATGCTATTCCAAACAAAAAACCTGTTATTACACGTCTTGTATTTGTACTTTCGTATTTTGTTTTTGCCTGAATAACGCCGTCAATTATTAGCGGGCATAAAAGTGTAACCCAAACACATATATGAATATTTATTAGAAAATAACATCCAAATATTGCACATATCATACCAGTAAGTTCACCTGTACATCTTGCGCATATTGGAAACTGTTTTCCTTTGAAAAAAGAACGATCTGAACGTCTATGACAGCCAAAAATAATTGGTAGCCATTTATAAAACCACTGTTTCATTTTATACGCCAAAAGCTACTCCTGCTCCAACTCCAACAACAATCATTAATACGTACCATAATACTGAAACGCAAACACTAACTAATGCTCCGATTCCTGCTGCTTTTGAATTTTTAGGCTTAGTATCTCTCCATACCAAAAACAAAATCAATCCTACAATTGGAATACAACATCCTAACAATCCCCATCCTATGCTTCCTGTATCATCAGAAGCCGGCTGATTATTACCTGTTGCCACTCCACAATTAGGACATACAACTGCCAAATCATCAATTTCTTTTCCACAATTTTTGCAATACATTTCTTCATCCTCCGTATTTCATAATTTTCTCATTTAGTATATCAACATATTATTTTAGTGGCAATACATTTTAAACTTTTTGTCATTTTCTATTACATTTTTACAAACAATGTAATAAATATTTTTATAAATAAAAGTCTTAGTATAATATACTATGTAAATCGCTACAAACAGTTTATTTAACTATTACTTTGCACTTGGCTTTTTTCCCACCGTCTTTTGTTCTTACCACAATGTAGCATTTTCCTTTTTTTAGTGCCTTTACTTTTCCCTTTGACACTTTTGCGATTTTTTTATTTGTAGTTTTCCATGTCACCTTTTTATTTGTAGCCTTGCTAGGTGTAATAGTATATTTAAGTTTATATTTTTTGCCCTTCTTTAATACTAATTTCTTTTTGTTAAGTTTTATTTTTTTTACAGAACGAACAGGTGTAGGCATACCAATGCATGTTCTACGTGGCTCAATGTACTCTTGCTTTTTGTATAAATTATAGTTGCTCCAACTATTTTTGTATTTGTTGGAATACCATATTACAACATCATCTTTACCTAAAACAAATTTGCCTAAATCATTTGGTTTATTTCCACAAAAAGTAACTTTTTCTAAATTACCGCAATTATTAACTGCTCCATCTTCAACTTTTGTAACAGTTATTGGAAATTTTATTCGTTGTATGTTTCTATTTTCGCAAAAAGTATTTTTTGCAATTGTTTTAACACCTGTTTTTACTATAACTTCTATGCCTTGCATTGCAGCTGGATAAAATAAAAGCTGTGTTCTGTCCTTATTAAAAAGCATACCGTTTTCACTGGCATATTTTTTATTTTTACTGTCTACTGTTATCTTTTCCAAAGATGTACAGCCTGCAAAACAAGAACTAACACTTGCATTTTTTCCATTAATTCCTTCAACCATATTTCCATCATTTGTTTCTACAAGGGATTCAACAGCTGATGGAATTGCTATTTCTTTAAGGCTTTTACAATTAGAAAATGCATATATGCCTATACTTTTTGTTCCATTAGGAATTACAATATCCTTCAAACCTTCACAGCCACTAAAGGCACCTACACCAATGCTTTCAAGGCTTTCAGGTATATTAACACTTTCAAGGCTACTACAGCCTTCAAAGACTCTTTCACTTAAATCTTTAATACCATTAGCAATGCTTACCTTTTTCAGATTTTCGCATTTGCTAAACACTTTTCTGCCTAAATATTTTACATGCTCAGGTATAACAAATTCTGCTACGTTTTTACCTCTTGGATACAAAAGAATTACCTCTTTGTTTTTGCTATATAAAACTCCATCTTCGCTGGAAAATTCACTGTTATTTTCATCAACAATAATATTTTCCAAGTTGTCGCATCCATTAAAACAAGGAAATGCTTCCCTTGAATTGCTTTCAATATTTTTTATATTCTCAGATAGTGTAATATTCTTTAATGTTTTGCAGTCTGTAAATGTATCTTCTCCAATGGATACAACTTTCTTTCCATCGATTACTGCTGGTACAACCACATCTTCTTCTGTGCCTGTGTACTTCATTATGTATACATTTTCGCCATTTACAACATACTCCCAATTTGATGATGTTAAGGTTTCATTCTCTGTAGCCCTAACTCCTGATAGCAACATTACTATCATTGAAAAAGATAATAACGCACTAATTAAAATTTTTGAATTTAATTTTGTCTTCATATTCTTACCTCCTGCTTTGCTTTTTATACTTATATTCATTGCATTAATGCTCAATAAACACAATGTCATTTTATAATTTTAGTATTTTTATCATCCTTCCCAATTTATTTTATAAGCAACTGTCACAATAAATTATATCAGTATAAAATAACACTTAATTAATTTTTTTTTCATAAATATTATAACATACTTTCACCTGTTTTTTCACTTCTGCGATAAACGGTACTTTTTTTGTAATGAACGACACTTTTTTCTCTAAAAAAAGAAATCACCGTCAGAAACGGTGATTTCTTCTTGAAATAGTTTATATTAAATTCTATTTACTTTTAATATTCTCCCATAACTTACCCTGCTGCTCTTCACAATACTGGCAACTATAGAGACCATTCTTCTTGTCTGTTAAAATAAATACGTCATCAAGTTCCTGCTCAATTGATGTGATGCATCTTGGGTTCTTGCAATGTAAAACATTTACGATTTTTTCAGGAAGTTTAACTTCTCTTTTTTCAACTAGCTTTCCATCCTTGATAATATCAATTGTAATGTTATGGTCTACAAATCCTAATACGTCAAAATCAACGATGTCATCTAATGAACCTTCAACCTTGATAATGTCTTTTCTGCCCATTTTTCCACTGCGGGCATTTTTTATAATTGCCACCTGACAATCTAACTCATCTAAATTCAAATAATGACAAATTGCCATTGCTCTTCCTGCCTGAATGTGGTCTAATACAAAACCGTTGTTTATTGAATCAATGTTAAGCATCCTTTACCTCCAATAATGTTAAAATAAGCGCCATTCTTACATACACTCCATATTGTGCCTGTTTAAAATATACTGCTCTAGGATCCTTGTCCACTTCAACAGAAATTTCATTTACTCTAGGCAATGGATGAAGTACAAGCATGTCTTCTTTTGCCATTTTCATTTTCTTCTTATCCAGCACAAAGCTATCTTTTAATCTAATATAATCTTCTTCGTTAAAAAATCTTTCTCTTTGTACTCTTGTCATATATAGTAAATCTAACTCGCCAATAACATCTTCTAACTTGGTAACTTCCTTATATTCTGCTCCAGCTGCCTCAATTCTCTCAATGATGTATTTTGGTACTTTTAATTCCGGTGGAGAAATAAGAACAAACTTCACATTGTCATATCTTAATAATGCATTGATTAATGAATGTACTGTTCTACCAAATTTCAAGTCACCACACAATCCAATAGTAATGTTGTCTAACCTTCCCTTTAAAGACTTAATTGTTAATAAATCAGTTAATGTCTGTGTTGGATGCTGATGTCCACCATCCCCTGCATTAATTACAGGTATTGAAGAATTGTTTGCTGCTACTAAAGCTGCTCCTTCCTTTGGATGTCTCATTGCTGCAATATCCGCATAGCATGAAATAATTCTAATTGTGTCTGCCACGCTTTCGCCTTTTGAAGCTGAACTTGATGTTGCTTCTGAGAATCCAAGAACGCTACCGCCTAAATTAAGCATTGCCGCTTCAAAACTTAAACGTGTTCTTGTACTTGGTTCATAGAACAATGTTGCTAACTTTTTACCTTTACATGCTTCTTTGTACTTTTCTGGGTTTTTCTCAATGTCATTGGCAAGACTTAATAACTTGTCTATTTCTTCTACTGAAAAATCCAGAGGATTAATTAAATGTCTCATTTCACCCTCCAAAACTATTTATTTTTCGCTATTAAGATGATACATTATAGACAATGAATATTCAAGGTTATACACAATATTTTTAGACATTTTTTTGCACTTTTTATGGAGGATATTATGATGAATGATTTAGACATATTAGAAACTTATACCAACATTATTAAGGAACATACTTCCCTAGTACCAGACATAGCAATTATATTAGGTTCAGGTCTTAATTCTTTTGCAAATATGGTTAATATAGATGCTGAGATTTCCTATTCTTCTTTACCTGATTTTCCTACCTGCACTAACAAAATGCATAAAGGACGTTTTATTATAGGAACTATTGAAAATAAAAATGTAATTATTGCAGATGGCAGATTGCACTACTATGAAGGTTACACTCCTAAACAGGTTATTATGCCTGTTCGTATAATGAAACTTCTAGGGGCAAAAACACTTGTTATTACAAATGCTGCCGGTGGAATAAATGAGAATTTTGAACCAGGGGATTTTATGGTTATAGAAGACCAGATTTCTTCATTTGTACCTTCTCCATTACGTGGATATAACATTGACGAATTAGGACCTCGTTTTCCAGACTGTTCAAACATATACGACACTGACTTAAGAAATCTCCTTAAGGAATGTGCAGCTAATCTTAATATTCCTATAAAAGAAGGAGTTTATCTTCAAACTCAGGGGCCAAACTACGAAACTCCTGCAGAAATAAAAATGTACAAACTTCTTGGAGCTGATGCTGTGGGTATGAGCACCTCAATGGAGGCAATATGTGGAAGTCATTGTGGATTAAAAATTTGTGGGTTAAGTTGTATCACCAACAAAGCTGCCGGTCTTTCTGATAATAAACTTTCTGACCATGAGGTAATTGAAATAGCTTCAAAATCCGCTAACAATTTCTGCAGACTTTTGTTTGATTTCATAAAAAAATTAGATTAACAATAAAACAAAAACTTATTAAATATAAAAAATATAATAAGTTGAATAATATACTCTATAAATAATTGAAATAATATCCAAATAAAAATGAGTAAGGCTGTAAGCCGGGTTATGTCTTGGATAATCATCTATCTAGGCTAAATGTTGCCACTTAGCTCAAGCAACCTACCCGAAAGCTGGCGGGCAACCATATGCTTTCTGCTCGGTCTTGCTTCGGATGGGGTTTACACTGACCTTTAATGTTACCATTAAAGCGGTAGTCTCTTACACTACCATTTCATCCTTACCATTGCTGGCGGTTTAATTTCTGTTGCACTTTCCTGGGAGTCACCTCCACCGGCCGTTAGCCGGCATCCTGCCCTGCGAAGCCCGGACTTTCCTCTCCTGCGTCCTTTCGGCAATAGCAGCAGCGATTATCTACCTTACTCACAATTATCTAAATTATCATACTTTAAAAATTAATTCAATACTTATCTAAACAGGAAATACACTTCCTCCAACAAATTCACTTAATATTGAATTACTTGGAACATTTTCTTTTGGTATTCCCAAAATATAATCTAAGAACTTAAGAAGTCTCTTTGCCTCTAAATATTCCTCTGTATCTTTTGGTACGCCAAACAATTTAGGTTCTGCAAAAACTTTTAACACTGATAATTCATAAACCATTGCAGAATTAAATATTGCATCGGCACTATCCTGAAATGGAAAAATATATTTTTCCTCTCCTAGTCTTACCTTGTTCCATCTTTCAATAGATGTTTTAGCTGATATATTTCTTGTTCTGCTGTCTCTTACAATTCTTCTAAGTAATCTTAAATCAGAAGAAGAAATTCTATTATGTTCATCAACATTTATAGGTGTTAATGCGCTAACTCCTATTCTGTATTTTTTCTCTTCAGGAATACTGTAAGATAACTTGTCATTTAAACAGTGTATGCCCTCAATTATTAAAACCGAATCATCTGTGAGAGTTATTGTCTTTCCATTAAACTCTCTCTTTCCTGTTACGAAATTAAACTCGGGCATCTCTACTGTCTCACCATTTGCAAGCTTAGTTATATGGTCATTAAATAACTCAATATCAACAGCTTCTAAAGCTTCAAAATTAAGTTCACCATTTTCATCCTTTGGAGACTCTTCTCTGTTTACAAAATAGTTATCTGTAGATATTATTTGTGCCTGAAGTCCCTGCGCCATAAGCTGTATTGCAAGTCTATGAGCAAAAGAAGTTTTGCCTGAAGATGAAGGGCCTGCAATTAGCACAACCTTAGCTTCTTCCCTTGACGCAATATCTGATGCGATATCTGCAATTTTCTTTTCCTGTAAAGCTTCCTGCATCATCATAATATCGTTAATTGAACCATCTACTATTTTGTCGTTAATTTCTCCTATTGTTGAAACACCTAACTTTTCCGCCCACTTTTCTGATTCCTCTAAAGCTTTGACAACTTTGTTTTGAGGTGTAAACTCTGGCACATGTTTTGGAGATTCTTTTACCGGCATTTGAAGTACAAAACCTTCGTTATATGGGATTAATTTATAATATTTAAGAATACCTGTAGAATATGCCATATAACCGTAAAAATAATCCTCAAAACCTTCCATTTTGTAAATTTTTACAGATGAAGCTCTTCTGTATTTAAACAAATTAACCTTATCCTTCATTCTGTATCTTTTAAACTTACTGATGGCTCTGCCTGTTGACATAACCTCTTTTGTTATAAGCATGTCACGCTTAGCCAGACTATCCATTTCAGTTTTTAATTTTCTTAAAAACTCGTTGTTAATCTGTATGCCACCATTTATTTTACAGTAATAGCCTTTGCTGACAGAATACTCTACCGAAATATCATCAAAGGCACTATGGTCTGCTATTTTGTAAAAGGCTTTTATCATCATAAAAACCATGCTTCTTCTATAACATTCCATACCAATATGATTTGCTGTTGTAATAAAAGATACCTTGCTGTTATCAATTAAAACTTTTGACAATTCACAAAGTTTTCCATTGCACACTGCAAGTATAATGTCATTTTCATAATAGTCACCAAAATCCTTTGCTATTTCGTACAAAGTGGTTCCGTCTTCATATTCGTATACAACATTTGAAATTTCCACATCAATCATAATATTTTCTACCTTCCTGATTCATTTCTAAAATTTCCTCAACCTTGTGCAAATTATCACTTTTTTCTTTTTTCATATTTTCTGCAATTTTAGAAAACTTTTTATACTCTTTTTCCAAATATTCTTTTAAAACAGGATTTCTATTTTCCAAAAGTAATTTGCCATATTCTAATTGAACTTTTGAATAATCATTTTCTGTTTTATCACATTTCAGAGCTTTTATTACCGTATAATATTTTCCAACATCAAATACCATGGCTTCATCAACAATCTGCCAGTTATTTTCTAACAGATATTTTCTTACCAAATCGACTCTTTTATGGGGAGATAGGACTAATTCTTTTATTCCTTTTATGCTCTTTCCATTTTCAAGTATTGATACAATCAAATCGCCACCCATACCGGCTATGACTGCGGTATCAATCATATTGTCCTTTAGCTTTTCCATGCCATTTGAAAGAATTGTTATTATTTTTCGCTCAAGACCTTTTTCCTTAATGTGTTTGTTTGCAATGTCTAAAGGTCCCTGATTGATGTCCATGGCATACGCCTTATCTGTTATGTTTTCTTCCACCAGATAAATAGGCACATACCCATGGTCTGTGCCTATATCTGCAATTATATTTCCTTTTGTAACCATACCGGCTACTGTCTGTAATCTTTTTGATAACATATATTTTCCTAACTTAATGTAATGTGTATTTTTTGTAACATACTTTGTTCTTTTATAATATTCTGAAGGTCAGAAATATCTGTAGCGTTTCTTGCCCTGTAATCAAGACTTTCTTTTTTTATTTTATGAACAGCATCATTAATTGCTCTCTCCTGCTCATCAAGGCTTAAATTAGCCCTAATTGGAGAAACAAATAACTGGGCAACCTTCTTATGTTCTTCTTCATCTTCAAAATAATTCATTATCTGTGCAGGTTTTCCCTGGCCGCTCTCCATCTGTTCCCAAAACAGTGATGCCACCTTATTGTAAAAAGGGTCTACAAAATCTTTTGGCGAGATAACCTGAGCCACTTTCATAAACCAATTATTTTTATCAAGTAAATATGCCAGCAAAATTCTTTGAGCACTTATTGATGCATCTTCTTTCTTTGTCTGCTTTGAAACTGCAGGCTCCTTTTCAACTTTTTCTTCTTTTCCAACATAAGTAAGACCAATCTTTTTAACTAATTTAGACAAACCTTCTTTTGGAATTTTGAAAATAGAACAAACAGAATCTAAATAATTGTCTCTTTCTATTTCGTCTTTAAATTCCAACAGCATTTCAGCTACCTGCTTGTGGAAAGCTGTTTTTTCCTGTGGATCATTTAAATTGTATTTCTTCTGTTCCTGCTCAACCTGGAATATAAAGAAATTAGTTGCATTCTTAATTCTTTCTTCGTAAGCATCCCTGCCTAATGCCTTTATAAACTCATCAGGATCTTTGTAGGGTTTCATGTTAAGAACTTTTATTGCAAGCCCTGCATCCCTTAAATAAGGAATTGCTCTTAATGCTGCCTTAATACCTGCCTCGTCACTGTCAAAAGTTAAAACAACTTCCTTGACGTATCTTTTTATTAAAGTTGCATGTCTTTGTGTAAAAGCTGTTCCAAGGGCTGCAACTGCATTGTTAAAACCTGCCTGATGTAAACTAATAACATCCATGTAGCCTTCACAAATTAAGAAATAATCTTTTCTGGAAGACCTGGCAACATTTAGTCCATAAAGGTTTCTGCTCTTATCAAAAACTTTGGTTTCCGGAGAATTTAAGTATTTTGGCTTTGCATCTCCCATAACTCTTCCACCAAAAGCAATAACCCTGTTATTTGCATCCATAATCGGAAACATTACACGATTCCAAAACTTGTCTGTAACACCTCTTTTTTCATCGTAAGTAAACAAGCCTGTTTCACGTAATTCATTATCATTATAGCCTTTTTTCTTTAAATACATATAGAGATTGTTACTGTATTTATCAGAATAGCCTAAGCCAAATTTGACAATAATCTCATCTGATAACTGACGTCCCATTAAGTAATTATATGCAAGTTTTCCTCTGTCTGATTTTAAAAGATAGTGAAAATACTTGGCTGCTTCTGTGTTAATTTCTATTATTTTTGTTTTTAAATCTTTTTCTCTTCTCTGCTCTTTTGAGTATTCCATCTTCGGAAGTTCAACTCCGGCTCTGTTAGCCAAAACTTCCATTGCCTCAATAAAGGTGTAATTTTCATATTTCATCAAAAAAGATATTACATTTCCACCTTCACCACATCCAAAACAATAATACATCTGTTTATTAGGAGACACAGAAAAAGAAGGTGATTTTTCGTTATGAAAAGGGCAAAGTCCAAAATATGAGCTTCCCTTTTTTTGTAATTTTACATAATCACCTATTACTTCTACTATATCGTTTTCAGTTCTTACCTGCTCTATAATATCTTCTGAATAAAACAATTTTTCCTCCGTAAGCTATTTTAAAGTTCCCAAGACTTTGGAATAAATATTTTCTTACATAAAATAAAAACAATACCTAGCAATATAAAAATATATGGAAAAGAAATTCAACAAAGAAACACTCTGTGTTCAAGCTGGGTGGAAACCTAAAAAAGGTGAACCACGTGTACTGCCCATTTACCAAAGTACAACCTTTAAATATGACAACAGTGAACAAATGGCCCGCCTGTTCGACCTGGAAGAAAGCGGATATTTTTACACACG
>ERZ839741.1408-NODE-1408-length-25735-cov-2.642056_pt1 | contig 25735 bp, 21 predicted proteins | sample MGYA00519880_ERZ839741 | MGnify/ENA primary metagenome ERZ839741 (study PRJEB31850, sample SAMEA3708851) | human gut metagenome | biome: human gut; feature: human-associated habitat; material: faeces | place: China | collected 2014 ...
CCTACTAAGAATTTAGATAAATGACCATATACAGTCTCTAAACCATTCGGATGGCGAATCACAAGATAATAGCCATATCCCCTACGCTCGAAATTCTTGATACGCACCTTGCCGTCAAACGCCGCACGGATCGTATCTCCAATTTGCACTTTCAAGTCTATCCCCTTATGCATCCGTCTACGGCGAGGACCATACTTTGAAGTGACCCTTGTCATAGAGTCCATAGGCAAGACAAAAGTAGAACAATCGATTACGCAAGAATCCGGCATATCTACCTTTTTACCCCGGAAAGGATTCACCCATTCATTTGTCCATTCGCCATATAATTCATCGGCAGGGAACATCAAGTTCTCTCTCGCCTCCAACTCCGCTTTTTCATTAATCTCCGCAAGCTCCTTCAAAGCCATATCTTTCTTAAAGCCAACACGGTCAGCCATTAACTCAGATACACGCTTGTCCATAAGTTTGTGGGTTGGATGATTGGGAGTCTCCGGAGTTTCCGGTTTCACCGGGTTCTCCGCATTAGCAGTCGATACCATCACAGCGGCACAACAAATGAATAGAAATGTCCTTATACTCATTTTTTGATAACTTTCATTCTTATAATTCAGGATAAAACGGCAATACCCGGCATCTCTGCCTGATTGTCAACTTGTCAAAGTTCGGAAATTTGAATAAGCCGACAAAATTGATTAACGAAAAATTTCTGCAATGACTTTGAATAAAAGCAAAACAAGCGAATAAACAAACTAAATATCAAAGACTTACAGAACAATATGTTTCACAACATATTAGCTAATCATTCCCCAATTTATCTTCCTTGTGAACAGAGTTTTGAGCCTTTCGCTCAATATCCGGTGCTGTTCGGACAATAATTCGGGGTCTTCGTCAAGAACTCCTTGAGCGATATCCCGCGCATACTGAAGTATTTGTCCATCGGCCGCCAAGTCCGCTATTTTAAGGTCTATCCCCTCGCCACTTTGTCGGGTACCTTCCAAATCTCCATGTCCCCGGAGACGGAGATCCGCCTCAGCGATCTCAAAGCCATTCGTACTGTTCACCATAATCTCCAATCGCTTACGAGTATCATTACTTAGTTTATAGGATGAGATACAATAAGATTGTTCAGCACCACGTCCTACCCGGCCACGAAGCTGATGAAGTTGAGAGAGGCCGAAACGTTCAGCACTCTCGATCACCATGACGGATGCGTTCGGCACGTTCACGCCAACCTCTATAACCGTAGTAGCCATCAAGATTTGCGCCTCGCCGGAGATAAACTTCTGCATCTCGGTATCCTTATCCGCCGCTTTCATACGGCCATGTACCATACATACCTTATATTCAGGGAAAACCTCCTTGAACGTCTCAAAACCGGCCTCCAAGTCTTTATAATCCAGTTTCTCATTTCCTTCAATCAACGGATATACCACATAAACCTGACGCCCCTTTTGTATCTCTTTCCGAAGGAACTCATACAATTGCGCCTTTTTATTATCATAGCGATGAAGCGTTTGTATCGGTTTACGTCCCGGAGGTAACTCATCGATCACCGATACATCCAGATCCCCATACAAAGTCATCGCCAAAGTACGGGGAATCGGGGTAGCCGTCATCACCAGCACATGCGGCACGATAGCGTTCTTCATCCAAAGGCGTGAGCGTTGCTCCACACCAAAACGGTGCTGCTCATCGATAATCGCTAATCCCAACGAAGAGAAAACCACCGTCTCCTCAATCAACGCATGCGTCCCGATCACGATCTGGATCTCACCGCTGGCAATAGCCGGTAATATCTTATCCCGCTCCTTCTTCTTGGTAGATCCAGTCAAAAGAGCGACCTTCACGTCCATATCTTTCAGGAATCCCATGATCGTCGCATAATGCTGGGTCGCCAAGATCTCGGTAGGAGCCATCATACAAGCTTGGCAATGATTATCTATCGCCAATAGCATAGACAATAAGCCTACCAAAGTCTTGCCACTCCCCACATCACCTTGCAGCAGGCGATTCATTTGCCGCCCGCTACCCATATCGATCCGGATCTCACGGACTACCCGCTTCTGGGCGTTCGTCAACTCAAAAGGAAGATACTCTTTATAGAACGTATTGAAATAATGGCCGACCGTCGGGAATATGATCCCTTTTAGCTTCAGTTTCCGAACACTAGCAGTACGTAATATATTTAATTGTATGAAGAAAAGCTCGTCAAACTTCAAACGTAACTGGGCATCACGCAACTTAGCGGCAGATTCCGGGAAATGGATATTCCGCATCGCCTCTGTCATAGACATCATATGGATCCGTTTCAATACGTCGGGGGAAAGCGTCTCCGGAAGTTCCCAGTTCAGCCAGCTTAACAACGTATATTGCAGGTTCTGGATCGCCCGGGAATTCAAGAAAGATTTCTTCATTTTCTCCGAGGTATTATAGAAAGGAGTCAAGCCATTCGCCACTTGATCAGCTTGCTCCATTGAGTCGATATCCGGATGCGGTATGTTATAGGTATGCCCGAACTCCGTAGGCTTTCCGAAAACTATATACTCAGTATTGGGACGATACTTATCCGTCACATAATTCAAGCCCTTGAACCAGACCAAATCGATCGTGCCCGTACCATCCGAGAACTTACCAACCAGCCGTTTACTCCGCCCCTCGCCTAGCGTATCGAAATAGAGAATCTGGCCTTTCAACTGGATATAAGGCATATTCCCGCTGATCTCAGCTACTTTATAAAACCGGCTGCGATCTATATATTTATAAGGAAAATAAAAGAGCAAGTCCTCATACGACGATATCCCCGCTTCCTTTTGCAGGATATCCGCCTTCTTGGGTCCTACTCCCGGCAAGTACGTAATCGATCGCTTATCAAGGTCCAGCATAACGTCTATGAGTTTTTAGGGTTTACCGGGCAAACATCGCTTCCGCTATTAACAAATCAAAGGGCGTGGTAATCTTGATATTCTCACGATCACCGGGAACCGTATCAATCGCATGCCCCATCGCCTCCACCACGGAAGCGTCGTCCGTAAATAAAGACGAATAAGGTTGCTCATAGGCTTTTGTCAATAATTCCAGAAGGAAGACTTGCGGGGTTTGTACAGCCATATAGCGGGAACGGTCCACCGGATGGCTCCCTTTTTCATCTGTCTCACGCAGGGAATCAATCATCGGAACAACCGGGATAACGGCTCCCGTGACAGCCGCTTTATCAAAGCAGGCCTCAACAACCTCCGGAGAGACGAAAGGACGAACGCCATCGTGCACAGCGACCAAACTCAGACCGCTATCCTCCTCCCCCTTCCGACGCCTCTCCGCCAAAAGCCAATCCAACCCATTCTTAACCGAGAAGAAGCGAGTATCTCCCCCTTTCACGATCGCATGCGGGACCTTGCAGCCGATTTCCTTGCAAAGCATATTCCAATACGGCTGATGATCCTCCGGAAGCACAAGGATTATACGTGCGGAAGCATCCCAACGATGAAAAGCCTCTAAGGTATGCATCAAAAGAGGTTTCCCCCGCATAGGAATAAACTGCTTCGGCAGATCTCCACCCATACGAAGCCCTTTACCCCCGGCAACGATCAAGACGTACTTATCCATCAATCCAATTCCTCCAAAACTTTTTTAACTTCCTCATCCACTTTATACAGCTTCTCCTTGCAGAGCTTGATCAGACGGGTAGCTTCTTTTACCTTCTCGGACAGGATATCGACATCTAAGTCTCCATTCTCGATCTCAGCCACGATCTTACGAAGTTTCTCGATCGCCTCGTTATATGTTTCTTCTTTTTTCGCCATATTAATTATGTATTTATCGGACGGTTATAAAACCACCCTCTATGGTTTGATAATACTTTTTATTTCACCATCGATGAAGCGAGTCGTCAGTTCTTCGCCGGCTCGCAAATCAGAGGCATGTTTGATAATCTTGCCATCTTTCAAGGCTAAGCTATAGCCTCGCTTTAAGATATAATCAGGAGAAGCCATCTTGATAAACTGTTCCGTAAGCTGGATAAAACGCACATCCTCGGAGAGTTTAGAGGTAATACCGTTTCGCAAGCGAAGTTCCGTATTCTCAAGCACCGACTGGCGGCGTGATAACAAGCCCGATGCCATCGCAGGTAAACCACTCGCGATTGTTTGCAGTCCCGAACGATTCCGCTCGATCCGGCTTGTCACGATAGAGGGGAAACGGGTAGCGACCAATTGCAAATAGTTTTTCTGGCGGGATAGAATATCCATAGCCAATAAACTCACGTCTTGACACAAATTCTCCAACTCCTCACCTACGCTATCCATTCGAGAAATAAGGAACTCAGCGACAGCGGTCGGTGTCTTCATCCGGGTATGCGCCACCAAATCTACGACCGTATCATCCCGTTCGTGCCCGATACCCGTGATAATCGGTAAAGGGAATTGAGCGCAATTCGCCGCCAACAGATAAGAATCGAAGCTATTCAAGTCCGAGGTAGCCCCACCCCCACGGATAATCACGACCACATCAAAAAGATCTTGATGTTGATAAATCCGGTCTAAAGCCGCTATTACAGAAGCCTCCGTCCGTTCTCCTTGCATCAAGGCGGGGAATAATTTGGTATAGAACGGATAACCTCCTTTATTCCGTGTCAACTGATTCATAAAATCCTCGTAGCCGGCAGCCGTCGGAGAAGTAATGATAGCGATTCTCCTAGGAAGTAGCGGAAAAGGCAATTCCTTATTCAGCGTAAAGACCCCTTCCTCCTGCAATTGGCGGATAATCTCCATACGCTTACGCACCATATCCCCCAACGTATAAGCCGGATCGATATCAAGCACCGTAAGGCTCAATCCATATAACTCATGGAACTCAACAGACACCTTCACCAACACTTTCAAGCCGGAAGCGAACATCTGACCGGTCTCCATCTCGAAATAAGGTTTCAACATACGAAATGTCTTCGCCCAGATAGACCCTCGTACCTTGGCCACCAATTGCCCGGTCTGCGCATTCTTCTCCACAAACTCCAGATAACAATGTCCGGAAGAAGTATTCACCCGCACATCGCTCATCTCCGCACGCACCCAGCAAGTCTCCGGGAAAGCCCTCGACAACGCACCCCGTATGCGGGTATTCAGCTCTAACAAAGATAGAGCCTCTTTCTCACCCGATAAGTTATTTAGATTCGGCCGCATATTTACGCTCCTGTTTATAAGCTTTGTACACATCCGGGATGCCATATCCCAACTCAGCGTCCGGTTGCTCAAACTTACTGCCGAAACGCTGCAAAAGAGAGATTATATCCTTATTCGTCAGACTGGGAAACGCTTGCCATAGACAAACACCCAACCCCGCTAAGATCGGCGTAGCGAAAGAGGTACCGTTCGCGTAACGGATATTCCCCGTAGGATCTATCACGCAACAGCCCGTACCCAAGGCAACCACATCCGGCTTCACCCGGTAATCCGCCGTAAAGCCGACAGAACTGAAATTACTTTTCTTCTTACGATCCGTGATAGCGCCCACTGTCAATATATCCGGGGCATCCGCTGGAAAGGTTATCTTTCCCCAGCTACCGCCCCCCTCGTTGCCGGCGCTACTAAACAACAAGATCCCTTTTGATGAAGCCATCTTAGCGGCACGACTGATCAAGGAAGTCCTCCCGTCCAATTGATCTTGATGATAGTTCAGGGCCTCTACATCAAAAGAGAAATACCCCAACGAAGAAGAGACCACATCCACTCCCACGCTATCGGCAAATTCCATAGCTGCCGTCCAATAATCCTCCTCGATGGGAAACTCCGAACGGCTATCCTCGCTCTTTATCAGCCAATATTCGGCTTGGGGAGCCGTACCGACCATCAAGCCCGGCGCATCAGCGGCCAAGCAAGATAAGACCTTCGTCCCATGATCATCCCCGATGAAAACACTTCGACCGGGGAAAACCACGTTATGCGTTCCTAATAACCGCAAGGAATCAAATATGCTGATCCGATCCACGTTCATGAAACCGGCATCGACCACGGCCACACGCATACCCTCACCCTTAAAGCCTGCCTCATGCAATTTGATACCGTTCAGCATCTTGATCTGCTCCTCGGCATAACCGTAAGGCGATTTCTCAGGTTTATCTATTGGCATAAACCGTGTCGTATCTTTCTCCTCCCTAGGAATATCGATTTCCTCGTCACCTTTCCAGACCCATTTCACGGAATCCACGATCGGGAGGCGCGAGAGACGCTCAGCGACCAAGCTATCCGGACTGGACACCACGACCGTAGAGAACCATTTACTCTCCAGCACCGGTTTTCCTCCATTGGCGGACAAGGTATCCAGATAAGCTTGAGCGATCGGCAAATCCGATTCCGACACCGATATACCTTGCCGGTTCCGTCGCTCGACAGACTCCTTGGAAAGATATTCCTCCGGGTTATCCAGCGTATAACCGGAATCCCCTTTATCTTTCAAATACACCCGAAAACGAAAACTTTCCCCGGCATGTACTCCCAAAGAAAACAAACTGAATACGAAAACGAATATTCCTATATATTTACTCATAGAACCTCACACAATTACGAATTACAAAGATAGATGATACCGCCGAATAAACAAAAAAGCCCGGCACTGGAATAGGCCGGGCTCATGTATAATTCTTCGTCTTATTCATTGATATTACAAATAGGGATCTCACGTTTAACACTTTGGCGTAAAGAAATCAAGGTCTCTGTAGCCGTAACACCCGGTATCTCCTGAATCTTAGAGTTCAAAAGTTCCATCAAGTGCTCGTTATCACGGGCATACAGCTTGATCAGCATCGTATACGGACCCGTAGTGAAATGGCATTCTACCACTTCGGGTATTTTCTCGAATTCCGGGACAACATCCTTGTACATAGATCCACGCTCCAATTTCACGCCGATATAGGTACATGTATTATACCCCAATATTTTAGGATTGATGTGATACCCTGAGCCAACGATCACATTCATATCAATCATGCGTTGAACCCGTTGATGAATAGCTGCACGAGATACACCGCACTCCTCGGCAACATCTTTAAAAGGAATCCTAGCATTCTTTGAAATAATGTTCAATATCTGCCGGTCCAGTTTGTCTATCTTCTCCATTTTAAATTCGCTTTATTATATGCATTCAGATTTAATGTATCAAAAGTATATAATAAATTTGAATCATATATCATTCTGAAAGAAAAAAGTAATCAATAAATAATAAAAGCGGGCAAAAAATGCTTTTTAGCATAATTTGCCCGCCTATTATCTTACAAACGTTCCGTTTCTATTTCTTCGCTACTTATTCTTTTACGATGTCAAGCAACTCAACCTCGAACTTCAATACGCTGTTCGGTTTGATATCTTGTCCTGCGCCACGTTCGCCATAAGCCAACTCAGCCGGGATCCAGAAGATATATTTAGAACCGACCGGCATGATCTGCAAGCCCTCAGTCCAGCCCTTGATTACTTGGCCAACACCGAACTCAGCCGGCTCGCCACGATCCACGGAGCTATCAAACTTAGTACCGTCCAATAGAGTTCCGGTATAATGAACTTTTACCTTATCGGTAGCGGTTGGCTTCGCGCCTGTACCTTCTTTCTCTACCTTATATTGCAAGCCGCTCTCAGTCGTGATAACGCCTTCTTTTGTCTTATTCTCCGCCAAGAACTTATCACCCTCTTCTTTTGTCTTCTTAGCCTCGCGAGCCTGAGCCTCTACGAAGTAAGTCTGCAAATATTGTTGAGCCTGTTGCGGATTCATCTTCATCGCAGAAGAATCCCCTTTGATAGCTTGGATAAAACCAGCGATCAAATCATCTACGTTAGCCTCGCCACCCGGCAAAGTCTTTAAGTTTTCCTTATAACCGGCACCTGTGCTGATACCAATAGCGTAGCTTGCGCTATCGATGGAAGTCTTCAAGCTCGCGCTTTTGTGAGAATCACCGCAAGAGGTGAAAGATGCGCCCATTGCTACAATCACTGTAGCGACTAATACACTTAACTTTTTCATTTTTCTTTAACTCTTATATATTATTTTTCGATATCTAATAACTCAACGTCGAAGATCAATGTACTATTCGGCTCGATAGCCTCACCTGCCCCACGCTCGCCATAAGCAAGGTTAGACGGGATAAACAATCTCCATTTAGAACCGACCGGCATCAACTGCAAGGCCTCTACCCATCCCGGGATTACCTGTGAAACACCGAATACGGCAGGCTCGCCTCTCTGTACGGAGCTATCAAACACCTGACCGTTGATTAACGTACCGTGATAGTGGCATTTTACCTTATCGTTCGCCGTAGGTTTAGCGCCTGTACCATTCTTCAGCACCTCGTATTGCAAACCGCTAGGCAACTCTACCACACCAGCCTTATGCTTATTGATAGTAAGGAACTCCTCACCGGCTTTCTTATTGATTTCCAGTTTCTCTTGTTGAAGCTTCATGAAGTAATCATTGATCACTTGTTTTGCCTCATCATAACTAAGAGCAGGTTTTGCCTCTGTTAAGACGTCATTCAATCCCTGTACAAAATCTTCCACTTGAAGATCCTTGATGCCTGAGTTCTGGAAATTATTTCCGATACTTAAGCCAAGCGCATAACTTACTTTATCCATTCTTTTTTCTTGTTCAACTAATTATAAGCCACAAAAGTAATGCTTTTAATCGTATAACAGCATTTTGTAAGAACTTTTTATTTCATTCAAATCTTTTTAGAACAAACAAAAGACATACATCCTCAGTCTTTTCCCTATTCCCCATATAATACGACATTGGTTATCCATGCAAAAACATTGGCTATCAATTTGGAAGCATCATTATTTATCTCTCCTGAAGTATTATTTATCCGGTTATCTTTTGTACCTCCAGTCCCAGATGAAGAATTCCCCAAATCCGTATCTCCTATATAAACGATCCGTCTCGAATAGTCTACTCCTAATACGATACCACCAGCCTTCCCAGTCAAGAGTGGCGTGATTCCTTTTGCCGACTCAGTGTTCAAAAGTATCTCACCATGATAGGCATCGTAGTTACGAAATGAGAAACTCGAAGAGACCGGAGTATAAGATCCACTTGTAAAAGGTCCAGTAGAAGTGAAGAAACTATTATCCGCACTTGATGGAGCTACGGTAAACTCACCATTATTGACAGTCAAAAATTTTATATTGCTATTTCCTCCTAAAAATTCATCGATCAGATATTTACTTACATCCGCAGCGTCATAAGAAGCGATTAGCACACGATTCTTTTTTGCATTCAACCAATTATGTACTTTCTTCGCATCTTCATTTCCAAAATAACCATTGCTCATATAATGGACATATACGACATCAAAAGCAGCAAAAAGGGCATCTGTCAATCTATTATTACTAACGTTGGACCGTATCAGATTATACCCTCCACAGACGACATTCCCGTTCGGACCGAAATTACTTTGATTATCCAATATGCCTCTTAAACCGTCTGCACGTGCGTCGGGAGGTACCGAAGCAACAATATTAGTACCTAAACTGCCTAAGCCGACATTAAATGTCAACAAATTAATTACCGTATTGGCTGCTACGCTATATTTTTGCTTGATCGCCACCAAGATTTTCCACCGATGAGCAGTAATGACAAAGTTCTGGACCGGCCCAGCATCGCCAGACATATTATTCTGTAAGGCCGTTACAACTAACTGGCTGCCGTCCAGATTCTTTTCTACGGTAAAATAATCATTTGACAATGATTGCCCCTCACTTCCAATCGGCATACCATTCTCATCCGCCCACTGTAATGTGTAGTCGGACAAGTCGGTAAACACCTCTATAGTAGCTTTAGAACCAGCCTTATTCTTCAATATGATTTCACGGGAGGAAACTCCGAAATGATGCTCTCCGTCAAAAGACATATCGATCGTATTATCATCCCATTGTCGCACTTCTGCCACAATATGTGCAGACTGATTGTTCGCCGCATCGTCAGGATTATCCCATCCGGGAGCGGAAACCTTTTTCACATTAAATATATATTTGTGATTACGCAAGATTTGCCCAAAAGCATTCTCTTTATTGTCCGGGTCAAAATCCATACGATAATAACTCATCTTTTCACTTCCATTATAGTAACCGCCTACAACGATACACGTCGCACTGCTCACCCGGTCGCCTTCGGCTGGAGAACTGACCTCCGGCAAATAAAGTTGTGCGGAGAATTCATTCCGATCCTCCTCTGAGACCGAAAACATACGGCTGCTTACATTTGCCATACTTCCGTCGGGAACGCTTGGTGTCGTTACTTTCATAGAACCCGTTTCATTGGGAATCACTTGCAGCGAATTATTAGCACGATATGCTTTTACTCCCGCCAGTTTAAAATTTGCAGCTTCGGTAGCAACAACATCCACACGGGCTATGGAGCGCAACATCTTTATCCCGGTGATTTCTTGCATTTCGGTGGATGACAGTCCGGCAGGAAATTTATATTCGCCATACATCGGGAAATTGGAAACTAAATTATCAAACTCCCGATTTATCTTCTTTTTTACGACCTCTTTACTATCGTCCAACGACGGTTCATTGGAAACAACAGTTTCGTCAGTATTTGCCAAAATAAGCAATTCCACAGGCAAGGAGGTTGATTTCAGAAGTACCGTGAATGTTGTTTGTGCCATATTACTACTGATAGATATGCCAGGTACCCGATACCGGTATTTCTGGTCCTCAAATACCAATACCTGAACTTCACTAATCAAAGACTCATGAGTGGGCTGATCAATCTCAGCTTTTGTCTTAGAATAAACGGTAGAAGACGGACTCGTTATTACCAATCTCATTTTTATACCACCTACATCATTTCCGACAGATATCCCTGTCTCGTCATTACAGGATATAAAAAAAGAAAAACGACCAGGATATATATAAATTTTCTCATGATGCATTTTTCAGATAGAACACAAATCCTCCTCCCTTTGTTCCATCAACCAAACTCATTGTCTTTTAAAGAATTTCCATTTCCCAAGAAAATATAACTATTTGGACAGAACGGGTGTTCTATAGGACAACCGGGCCAAACCGGATGAATTAAATAATAATATAAGTATTCACTAAAAAATATAGGCATATGAAAACAAACAATTTGTATATTACGTTATTTGCGGCATTAGCTATCACTGCATGCAGTAAAGATAACGAGCTTCCTCAAGGATCTGCTAAAGACCCGAATGCCGATATGCCGGACGCATATACCTCTATCGCTATCAATATTCCCCACACCACTATGACGAAAGCCACTTCGGGCCGTGCCATTGATCAGGGAATAGCGGACGAGAACAAGGTCAAGACCTTACATGTATTTATCTACGATACCGATGCCCCAAATACTCCGACAGTTGCCGAATTTACGGTAGACGACAATTCTCTTGCCCCCAAATCTCCCGGTAGCTCCACTTGGGTAACAAACAGAGCTATCAAAACTAAAAAAGCCGATAAATATATTTTTGCAGCAGTGAACCTCAATACAGATATGGTCAACTATATCACAGCCAATGGACTCGGATCATTCAGTTACAATCAATTTGCCCAAGAAATCTCGCAACTGGCAGATCTGACAAATGGCTTTGTCATGTTCAACACGAGTTATCCGGAAAGTACCCCGGCTGCAAACTTATATGAAAATGAAAGCCTTGCTCAAACGAATCGCATGGCTATACCGGTTTCCCGCGTTGTAGCGAAAGCAGCAGTATTCAAAGCTAATGACTTTGTTGTAAACGGAGGAGGAAACATGACGGAGATAAAATTCGGTTGGAGGAACTTGAATAAAAAGTTCTATTTCATACAGGATAAAAGAGACGGGATTATCAAGGACTATAATTGGGAAAATTATTCCGTATCGGATTTCGAAAGAGGGTCGGACGCCATAAACACCTATACTTCAACGGACGATCCGGTCACTTTTTCCTACGCACCTGAGAACTCATTCAAATACAGCTTGGATCAAACAGAAGTAAACGGAACGACTTTTATTAGTGTCAGCGGAGTGTTTACGCCAGATAAAGTAATATCGACTTCAAATCCCAGCCCAACCCAACCGGCAGACTTTGCGATTATCAGTAATCCCAATAATTCCGACAAAACATTCTATGTAGTCAGAACAGCCGACGGTATTGCCAACTATTTTGTAAATGGGACTATAGCACAACAATATGCCGATCTTTGCAGTAAAAATACTCCGGGGATGCCTCTTTACAACGGAACATACATATTGAATGAGAATACATTTACAAATGGTATCTGTTACTTCCACATTTTCGTCAATGCCAATGCTACGTCACCTCAAGCACCTTATAACGTTTACCGGAATCAGTATTTTAAGGTAAACATCCATAGCATACAAGCTCCGGGAAATCCTTCAGACAATTTCGATACCGGAGAGGTGATTAAATCAGAAACATGGATAAGTACTGATATAGAAATAACTCCATGGGAAGTCTATGAAGAAGACTATGATCTATAGCCCACTATCTATGAATTCTTAAAATTTATCTGTGAGATGAAAGCCTATTTAAAATGGATAGTATTAATTACATGGTCGTTCACGATGACGAGCTGTATAAAAGAAAATTTACCTGAATGCATTCCGGACAATACCGGCATCGTTCTTAAATTCCGGTATCCGACTGGTACAAATACCCCAAGTAACAAAAATGGGATTGATCGGTTATCTGTATTCATTTTTGATGACAAAGGTGTTTTCGTTTCACAAATAAATGATTCTCTGATATGGATCGATGATAATTACGAATTGGAACTTCCTTATAAACAAGGAAGTTACCAATTTGTAACATGGGCGGGTTATAACGAGGCAACCTACGGAATAACAACATGCATACCGGGTCAAACACATATAGAAGATTTTTTCTTATTCCTGAAACGGGATACGGATAACCGAGTTACAGATCAGCCCAAGTTACTATATCATGGGATACACGAGACTGTAGCATTGGATGAACACGAAAAAATGATTGCTTGGATAAATCTAAAACAGATTACAAATCATATCCGTGTTATTGCTCATAATTTGGATAAGGACATATCTCATAACATCTATATTGAAGACAACAATGGTAAATATGGATATTCATCATTGTTCGCCCATGACGATCCGATTCTTTATATACCTGTTTATATGAGGGTCGCAAAAGAGAGTAATACGTTAACCGCTGATTTCAATGTAATGAAACTTGATAAGAACCGGATACCACGTTTACAGATAGTGGATGAAACAAATACAGTTTGCTACGATGAAAACCTTATCGGAGAACTTCTTGGGAAAAATCCCAATATTAATTTAGAAAATGAACATGATTTTACAATTGAAATATCATTCAATGGTTATAGTCCGATCGATATAAAAATTAACGGTTGGGATATAAAAGAAAGCGATGAAATGTAATTATTCATCGCTTTTTCAAGATAAAGTCGTAACTTCGTAACTATTAATATATACATCTATACATTTTAAACAAGTAACAGATGAAAAAGTTAGTCATACTTACCGGAGCGGGAATGAGCGCGGAAAGCGGCATCTCCACTTTCCGTGACTCGGACGGGTTATGGGAGAAATATCGTGTAGAAGAGGTAGCTACACCAGAAGGCTTCGCCGCCAACCCTAAATTGGTTCTCGACTTCTACAACCAGCGCAGAAGAGAGTTATTGAATACGAAACCTAACGCCGGTCACCTCGGCCTAGCCGCCTTGGAGAAAGATTTCGACGTACGGATCATTACCCAGAATATCGATAACTTACATGAACGTGCGGGTAGCAGCCACGTGATCCATCTGCATGGAGAGTTGATGAAGGCATGCTCCGTAAGGGATATGGACACGACCTACGATCTATCACCGGAGAACCCGGATATTCATCTGGGTGACAAGGACCTTCACGGAAATCAGCTACGTCCTTTCGTCGTATGGTTTGGAGAGGCGGTACCCATGATAGAGCCTTCCATCAAGCTGGTGGAAGATTGTGATATCTTCGTGATTATCGGTACCTCCTTAAACGTCTACCCTGCTGCCGGATTGCTAAACTACGTGCGCCGGGGCCAACCGATCTACTTGATCGACCCGAAAGATGTACGTACTTATCGCGACGATATCGAGCATATACAGGCCGGGGCCTCGGAAGGGGTCAAGAGGCTGACGGAGTTGCTTACGCAGAATTAAACAACTCATACACTCATTAGGTCTGACGAAGGCAAGTATAAACACAAAGTCCTTGGCATGCGAACACATTGCCAAGGACTTGTCTTTTTATCCGCTTCCATCCTCACGGAAGTACTTACGGATGAACTTTAATTTATTACTTTAGTATTAATATTAATCCAATTCCCGCCTGTTCATCCGTCACGGATTACTTGGATCGATACCCGCACGGGAATCGTATGATTATCTTATTTCGTTTATTTCTTATTTCACGATTGCCTTTACAGCTTCCTCACCATCAATAGCTACCGCTACGATACCGGCAGGTACAGCGATTGTAGCGTTATCGGAGGTAAGAACAGTCTCAGCGACAACCTTACCTAAGATATTCGTGATAACGATAGACTTACCGGCTGCGCCTTGAACGGTTACAGTACCGTTGCCGGCTACGATAGATACGCCTTCAGCGTCAGCGCCTTCGATAGATGTTACCATATCCTCAGCGTCAGTCTTCTGGTATGCGTTGAAGATCAAGGCACCGTCAGAACCAGTCTTAGCGGCATTGAATTCAGAGTCGCCACGAGTCAATACCAAACAACCGTTTTGCATCTTCAACCATGCGGCGTAAGAATGTACGCACGTACATTAAAAGCAGCTTATTTCCCACTTCCAATAATCTATTTATTATTTACTCTCAACACAGACTATTTCGCTCTAAGTTATTTATCTAATGCCGGAATACTTTCAGTGTAAGCCTGTTTTGAGACAGGTTATATTCAGCAAGAATCCACCTGTCAGTAAAACAACAGTTATACAATCCTTTTGACTGAAATAAAGCGCATATCGTGACATAGCCTATTCGTAAAAGAGGCAAGATAATGGGAAAAAGGAGGTTGTAAGCGGCGTTTTATGCGGCAAAGTACTACTTTTTACACACGAGTATCGACAAAAGCCTACGCTATCGGTCGTGTTTGGCAACGCCAATAGTGCCGTTGGGCATCGTGAATAGTCAAGAATAGGGTCGTGAACTATCAAGAATAGCCATCATAACCCTGTCACTTCCCTATCGTAACCCATTGAGATAGGTTTTTCATCCCATAAAATAGGAATTAGGATGAGCTAGTTTCGCTAGAACAAAAGAGCATCTTTTGATATCCAACTATCCAACAAGCGATTAAATATATTTTAACTCAAATTTAAGAGTAGACTGTACATTCCCCCGCAATAATCGATTCTACGGGCGTTAAGATTACAAACTGTCAAAAAGAAAGAACTCGACACTAGGAGCCATTGGCTATCAATTCAGTCAAATAAAACAGCCTCTTTCCTTATTTCTTCTCCAATATGACTATATATTCATTGCACATCGTGCTAACCTTCTTCCCTGCCACATTAGTAGGACTTGTTTTGGAAGGCATCCTTTTGTTAGGTATTTCTCTAACAATAGTATCGATATGTGTAAAACCATTCTTCTCAAACATTTCAGCAGTAAAGTAATCTAATGGAATTTGAACCCCCTTAACCGTTCTGTTCCCTACGACATAACAAACGACTCCACCACTCTTTATTACAGATGCGACATTCTTTATAGAACAGCTATAATCATTAAGAAACGAGACCACTTCCAAATTTCTCTTTGGGTCAATGCTCTTTATTTCGTCCAGTTCAGATTTAATGCTTTTAGTCTCAAAAAGTTCCTCTTTCTGAACTCGTCCCCCCATTAGGAGATTATCTAGTGTTTTAGCATTTTCAAAATTGAACCATTCATTTGCCCACCTTGAAAATTGTCCATAAGCAACGGTTGTTCTACTATCGCCATAAGGCGGAGAGGTTACAACCATATCAACACTATTCGGCTGTATTATATCGGAAGGGATTTCTATAGTACTATTAAAGTCATAGATATCTATATTACATGGATATTTTATACTATTAAACTCCTCAAGTCCATTTATATTTCTTATAACCTTTTCTTCAAACAATCGAAAGACATCCGGTTTGAAGTCTTTAATTTTCTCTTCCTTCATCCTAAACCGCTTAAATTCTCCATTCCTCGTAAACGATACCTCTCTAACAGTCTCGGAAAGAGGGACTTTAAAGAAATCAGCGAAATCTAAAGCCACACATTCATTAATTACTTGATAAATATAAGAAAGGCGCAAAAGGCTATCTCTGGAATACCAATAAGTATAATTAGAAATATTATCGAAATTCTTATTCTTGACCTTATCTTCAGAATACTCAAAGAACAAGGCTTGCATCATTGAAAAAGTATCTCTGATACAAGATAAATCATAATGGGTTGTTTTTACATGGCTCATCAATCTAGCCAATGGATTAAGGTCTGTTCCTATCGCGTTTATACCTTTTATAGAAGCCTCAACTAACGATGTACCGCTTCCCATATATGGATCAAAAAGTAGCTCAACTCCATCCTCTGGCTTATATTCCTCTATTAGAGCTCTTGCTACTTGGGGAATCATCATCGCAGGATACGCATGATAGCAATGAGTAAATTCTTTGGTATCGGCATCCTTAAAGCTCCACCTATTATCAATCGTTCTTTTGTACATACCTTCCTTACTTATATTATGTGAGTGCAAATATACTCAATTGCTCACATATTGTGAGTACATAAGCATATATAAAACTATATTTTTGGGCAAAAATAACAATAATGATTAGAAAGACCGAGTATCAACTTGAAATCATCCTTAAGATAAAGGAGCTAAGAGAGGCCAACAATGTTAGCCAAAAAGAGTTGTCGAATCTCCTCGAAGTGGCTCCGGGCTTAATAGGGAGTATAGAAAGCCCTAAATTTCCACATAAGTACACCCTTAGTCAGATCTATAAAATATGCCACTATTTCAACATTACCATAGAACAGCTATTCATATCAGAGGAAGATTTTTCCAAAGATAGAGATATTATTGACTTACTCATATTTAATATAATACGTTATGGAGAATAAGGATTTTATTATTTCAAAGTTCAAAGAGGTTAAATCCTTGGAATATGTTCCAAGCAATAGAGCCAACAATACTGGGATTGGAAAAACATTTGAAGATTACATCGGAGTTGTCGAGAACAATTTAGACGAGCCCGATTTAGCTGGATTCGAAATAAAATCTCATCGCGGCGCTTCATGCTCTTACGTTACCCTATTCACTAAAAGCCCCTCATTTCCCAAACGTGCGAATGCTTATTTAAAAGATAAATTTGGCACACCTTATGAAGATGCACCATCTATAAATAGCTTGCATACGTCTATGTTTGCAAATAGCTATAACACATATATGAAGAAATATTCTTTTAAACTCCTAAACAACCCTGTCGCCAAGACAATATTAATAGGAGTATTTGACTTAAATACAAAAGAGCTGTTAGATTGTAGCGTAGGTTACACCTATCAAGACATTCAAAAAGCACTAACAAAGAAGCTAAAGAACTTATTATATGTAACTGCCCAAACGAAAAAAGAAGGAGGTAAGGAACTCTTCTACTTCAATAAAGCCGATATATATACAGAGCCATCATTTGAACGTTTTATATCACTCTTAACCGATGGGAAGATAATGTATGATATAAGAATCGGGAGCTATAAATCTGGCCCCAAATATGGTATGCCGCACGACCATGGGAGTGGATTCAGAATATTAGAGGCTAATATCAGACTATTATATTCTGATCACGAAACCATAGAATAAAACAAGCTACGCTTCATTTGTTGGCTTCTGTATCAAGACCGGAGACAAATACCATAGGGTTTCAACGATAATAGGATCAATATCCCAACCGGATATTATCTACCCAAAAGGTATTTCCCGGAGACCCTATGTATGAGCCTCCGTGACTGGAACAGAACTCTAAGATCATATGGGTTACCTCATCGTCCTCCGTTCCCCAGCCGATTTCTTGGATAGGCACATTCTTGCCTTTGCTGTTCAAACTATAACGGGCGGACTCACCGAGTTGAAACCCCATATATTCTTCATAATCGCTACGTTTCGTGATATCGCCGTATAAGATCGTGAAACTGGCATCGTTTACCCAATCCGTATTTTTATCCATCCGGATTACCAGCGTACCGATACGCTTAGCATATATGTTCCCGTCCTTATCTTCCCAACGCTTCTGAAGAAAGAGATTCACCAAAGGCATATCAATGCCATTTACCTCCGATCTCTTGCTAAAACCACTCAATTTAATACGATTGGGATCACCGGAGAGTTTCACCTTATAATCGAATAACAAGGACGTAGGTTTTTGGTGAAACGGGATACCGCAAACGATCTGTCCCCACGTCTCCGAAGAATTCTTCGCCGGTTCCAGAAAACGGCCGAGATAGAGGCATCCACCGACCAGCACCTTCACGTTCATGATACCCATCGCCGAGATCGATTCTATACCCGTCTCCAGCCGTGCGCAATACCCCTCATCCCGTCTTTCGGGGTAGACACTGACGCTAGCTTTCGTAATCCCGCTCACCCTTGCCATCACGTTAGAACTGCCCCAAGGCGAAGCTTTCGGCTCAAAAGGTTTATTTCCGATAATCGTATCCATAGGGCCAACGCAGTAAAGAGTCTTTGTCTCCTTCCCGATAATAGCCGATTCCGTGATCTTACGTACCACCCACTGATCCAGATCGCCATAACGGATCACTTCCGTCTTTCGCTGGGCATATAGCGCCATACTCATCCCCAAAAAGACAAATAAATAGCCTAACCGATTATTTACTACCATAAGTTACCCCCCTATCCAAATCCTTTTTTATTTTTGCAGCGAAATTAATTAGAATCGATAACACAAGGAAGGTCCGTATAAAGAATTTATTCGGATTATCCATGATAAATAACAAACGACGTGAATAAACCCATGGCAGAAAAGCCCCGGACACCCTCCATCGCGATCTCTTTACTACCCGTAGTGACATTAGTCATCATGCTGGCCGTAGCCATCTATATTTTCCGGGGCGATTCCCTTGGAGGAGCCAGCCAAATCGTATTATTGATAGCCACCTCGATCTGCTCTTTGATCGCCGTCTTTCATTGCAGGATCAAGTGGGAAGATATCGAGGGGCAAATCGCCCGTAACATCTATGGGATCGCACCATCCGTCATCATCCTTTTATTGATCGGAACCCTATCGGGCAGTTGGATGGTAAGCGGGATCGTGCCGACCTTGATCTATTACGGGTTGCAAGTCATGCAAACGGATTTCTTCCTCGTGGCCTGTTGCCTGCTATGCAGTATCGTATCGGTCATGACGGGTAGCTCGTGGACTACCATCGCCACCATCGGGATCGCCTTGATCGGGATTGGCGAGGCGCAAGGCTTCAGTACGGGGTGGGTAGCGGGAGCGATTATATCGGGCGCTTATTTCGGGGATAAGATGTCGCCGTTATCAGACACTACGGTATTGGCGGCCTCCGTAACGGACACGCCCCTTTTCACGCATATCCGGTATATGCTTTATACGACCGTTCCCTCTATGATCGTCACACTGATCGTATTCAGCATCGCCGGATTCTCGAGGGAGACAGCGGACGCGTCCCAGATAGCCGCTTTCTCCGAAGCCTTGAAAGGCTCGTTCCATATCACGCCTTGGCTTATGATCGTACCGATCGTTACCGGAATCATGATCGCCAAGAAGACACCTTCGATCGTAGTGCTTTTCGCCTCTTCCATACTCGCCGGAATATTCGCCTTGATCTTCCAGCCAAACGCATTATTGGAGATTTCCGGGATCACGGATAGCGGAATTATCGCCTATATCAAAGGCCTGCTGATGACTTTCTATGACAGCACGCAGATACAGACCGGCAACGAGGCCCTGAACTCTCTAGTCTCTACCCGGGGAATGGCCGGGATGATGAACACGATTTGGCTGATCATTTGCGCCATGTGTTTCGGCGGGGCCATGTCCGCTAGCGGCATGCTGGAAAGCATCACACGTATCTTCTTGCATTTCATGCGAGGCCGTACCAGCATGGTCGCCTCTACCGTCGTGTCCGGATTATCCTTGAACATCTGCACGGCGGACCAGTTCATCGCCATCATCCTGAACAGCGAAATGTTTAAAGAAGTATATAAGCAACGTGGATTCGAGAGCCGCCTGCTTAGCCGGACAACGGAAGACTCCGTCACCGTCACCTCCGTGCTGATCCCGTGGACGACTTGCGGCATGACGCAATCTACAATCCTTGGCGTATCTACTTGGACTTATTTCCCTTATTGCGTCTTTAATATCGTCAGCCCGTTTATGAGCATTCTTATAGCGGCAACCGGTTATAAGATCGTCCAAAAGACTGTGAAATAAGGAAATCAATCTATAATTCATAGCGTTATTCAAGGTATTTTTAGTATTTTCGCACCATCATTATTTAAGCGACTGAATGAACAATGGAAAATCATCTTAAGAAGATGCCCTCCCCTCTACTTTCACTAGTGCCTATCCTCGTGCTGGTAGCTCTTTTGTTTGTAACCATACGCACTTTTGGCAGCGACGCGTTGAGCGGCGGAAGCCAAGTCGTATTACTTACCACCACGGCGGTCGCCTCCCTTTTGGCCATGATCTTCTGCAAAGTCAAATGGCGTGATATAGAAGAGGCGATATGTAAAAACATATTGGGAGTGGCCACAGCTATAATTATCCTATTGTTGATTGGCGCTTTATCCGGTAGCTGGATGATCAGCGGTATCGTCCCGACCTTGATTTATTACGGGATGCAAATCATCCATCCGAGTTTCTTTCTGGCCTCTTGTTGCGTGATCTGCGCTGTCGTATCCGTTATGACCGGTAGCTCGTGGACTACCATCGCCACGATCGGTATCGCCTTGATGGGTATCGGTGAGGCACAGGGCTTCGCTACGGGGTGGGTAGCCGGGGCGATCATCTCGGGCGCTTATTTCGGGGATAAGATCTCACCGCTTTCGGACACGACGGTATTAGCCTCTTCCGTAACGCATACCCCTTTGTTCTCCCATATCCGGTATATGATGCTTACGACAATACCGTCTATGGTGATCACGTTGATTATCTTTACCATAGCGGGTTTTACGCATACCTCGAACGCATCCGGGCAAATAGCCGAGTTCGCCGCCTCGTTGAACGAAAGTTTTAATATCTCGCTCTGGCTACTGATCGTACCGGTGGTAACGGGTATATTAATCGCCAAGAAAGTACCGTCTTTGATCACCTTGTTTATCTCGACAGCGATGGCGGGGGTGCTCGCGATCTTTTTCCAGCCTCATTTATTGCAAGAGGTAGCGGGAGCATCGGTAGCGGATGCCTCCTCCCTGTTTAAGGGATTATTCATGACATTCTACGGGAGTACCCAAATCGATACGGGCAACGAGGCCTTGAACAGCTTGGTCGCCACCCGGGGTATGGCGGGTATGATGAATACGATCTGGCTGATCATCTGCGCCATGTGCTTCGGTGGTTCCATGACGGCCAGCGGTATGCTGGAAAGCCTTACGTCCGTATTCCTGCGCTTTATGAAACGGAGGGTCGGCATGGTGGCGTCTACCGTATTCTCCGGTTTATTCTTGAATATCGTTACGGCCGATCAATACATATCTATTATCCTTACCGGAAATATGTTCAAGGATATCTACAAGAAAAAAGGATATGAGAGTCGCCTGTTAAGCCGTACGACGGAAGATTCCGTAACCGTAACGTCCGTGCTGGTACCGTGGAACACCTGCGGCATGACGCAAGCCACGATATTAGGCGTAGCGACCCTGACGTATCTTCCTTATTGCTTCTTTAACCTGATCAGTCCGTTGATGAGTATTACGATGGCCGCCATTGGCTTCAAAATAAAGCAACACCATGAAGAAGATCAGAGTATCATTGTTAACTAAAGTCGTTATCGCTATCGCCGCCGGCGTATTGTTCGGCCAGTTTTTACCGGGAGGAATCGCACGTATCTTTGTAACCTTCAATTCATTGTTCGGCAACTTCCTATCGTTCTCCATCCCTCTAATCATATTGGGGCTGGTGACTCCCGCTATAGGAGATCTGGGCAAAGGAGCCGGAAAGCTATTATTGATAACCGCCTTGATCGCTTACGGTTCAACAGTCTTCTCGGGTTTCTTCACGTTCCTGAGCGGATCGGCTATATTCCCGCACATACTACCGACCAACACGGAATTGACGGCGATGGAGAATCCGGAAGATTTCATGCTGACACCTTACTTCGTGGTAAATATGCCGCCTTTAATGGATGTCATGACAGCCTTGCTGCTATCCTTTACGATTGGCCTAGGGCTTTCTAATATAGCGGGAACCACCCTGCGTGACTCTTTCACGGATTTCAAGGAAATTATCATTAAGCTAATCGAGGTGGTTATCATCCCGTTATTACCGCTCCATATTTTCGGTATCTTCCTGAACATGACCGTGAGCGGACAAGTCATGAGTATTATCACGATGTTCCTCAAGGTTATCATAGTCATCTTTGCCTTACATGTATTATTGTTATTGATTCAATTCACGATAGCCGGAGCCATAGCCGGGAAGAATCCGCTCCGCCTCTTGAAGAATATGTTACCGGCCTACGCTACGGCTCTAGGGACCCAATCCTCCGCCGCCACGATTCCCGTGACACTGGCGCAGGCTGTCAAGAATGGCGTACGGGAGAATATAGCGATCTTTACCGTTCCGCTTTGCGCCACGATCCATCTGGCAGGTAGCACCATGAAAATCGTAGCTTGCGCTATGGCTATCATGATCATGGCGGGAGAACCGGTTACCTTCTCCAATTTCAGCGGATTTATCATGATGCTGGGAATTACGATGGTAGCGGCTCCGGGGGTTCCGGGAGGGGCTATTATGGCCGCTTTGGGTATCTTGCAAAGTATGCTGGGATTCAATGAGACGCTGCAAGCGTTAATGATCGCCCTTTATATTGCCATGGATAGTTTTGGCACCGCTTGCAACGTGACGGGAGATGGCGCTATCGCTGTCGTGGTGGATAAAATAGCCGGGAAAAACACCCCATAGTTACCTAGAGTAGCAGGAAGCCATAAGCGCCTCCAAGGTATCGACCTCTTTTTCCCGCATCATCGTAAGGGCGATATGGGCACAGGCGTAAGCGTCGGCCATGGCGTTATGATGTCGGGTAAGGTCGTAACCGCAGTGGGCGGCTACTGTCTGCAACTGATGATTTACCAGAAATGGGTACATCTTCCGGGAGAGACGGCAAGTGCAATAGAAGGAATATTTCGGATAGGCTAAGTCATACACCTCGTGGGCGGCTTTCAGGCATCCCTCATCAAACGGACTGTTATGGGCAACAAGGGGGAGATCCTTTAGTTTCGGGGCGATGCTTTCCCAAGCCTCCTCGAAACATAACGCGTCATTCGTATCCTCAGCAGTCAATCCATGTATGGCCGTAGTCCAACGGGTATAGAAATTAGGGGTAGGACGTACCAAGGTATAAATGCTATCTACTACCCAGTCATCCTCCAATATGGCGATACCTATACTGCAAATACTGCTCCGCTTTCCATTAGCGGTCTCAAAGTCAATGGCTGCGAATCGTTCCATAGATAGATTACTAGTTTTTAATCCGTTTACTATTTATTTATTTGTAGAGACGGGGCGTGCCCCGTCTCTACAAATAACCTCTCATTATTTATGGCTCCAGTCCCTTGGTGCGGGGACAGGGGCTAGCGGTTTGCGTTCTTTTAATTGTTTCATGACTTCCTCGATAGCACGGTCTAACTGTTGATCCTCACCGTTCCATTCCTTGATGGGGTCGTTATCGATCAAGATATCCGGATCCACACCATGGTTCTCGATAATCCAGTTACCCGTCTTCGGATCATAGCTCGTGAAGAAAGGCACACGGATATCCGTACCGTCCATATAAGGAAGCGGGCCGCTAATACCGATGATACCTCCCCAAGTACGGGTTCCAATCAATTTACCTAAGCCAAGCGCACGGAAGCCCCACGGGAACAAATCGCCATCGGAAGCGGAATACTTATTGATCAAGCAAACTTTCGGGCCGACCTGTACGGCATCCGGCACGGTCCCGATCAAAGAAGAACCCCGGCGCATCGTCAAACGATACGGCTCACGAGACAGACGTTCCAGAATCATCGGGGAGACATTTCCACCGCCATTCGCACGATCATCGATAATCAAACCCTCCTTATCCAATTGCGGATAGAAATAGCGGGAGAACTCATTCAAGCCTTCCGGCCCCATATCCGGGATATAGATATAACCGACCTTACCGTTCGTCGCCTTATCCACCTTCTTGATATTATCTTGGATCCAATTATAATGATACAAAGAATACTCTTCCGCCAACGGACTGACTACGATCTTACGAGCGCCCGCCAACTGAGGCTTGCTATTCAAAGACAACTCGGTCGGAACGTTCGCCTTTCCGATCAACAACTTATACATATCGTTCACGCTATTCGTAGGTACTCCGTCTATAGCGACGATATACTCTCCGGCCTTCGCCTCAACACCCGGCTCTGTCAATGGAGAACGTAATTCCTTACTCCAAGAAGCCCCCGGCAGGATCTTTTCCAAGCGGAAGAAACCACTCTTATCCCGAGAAACCTCAGCACCTAGCAGACCCATCGATACCCGTTTAGGACTTTCCACCTCACCGGGGTTCACATAAGCATGCCCTACTCCCAGCTCGCCGATCATCTCGCCAATAATATAATTCAAGTCCAAACGTGTTTTCACGTAAGGAAGAAGGGCGGCGTATTTCTCCTTGATCGCCTTCCAATCCTTGCCATGCATATTCTCCAGATAGAAACCATCCCGGAAAGCACGCCAAGCCTCATCGAAGATTTGCGCCCATTCCTTCGTATAGTCTACCGTGATCTTCATATTCGCCAGATTAACCGGCTTGCTTAAATCCGCTTTACCCTTCGGTATATCGGTTACGAATAGTTGATCGTCCTTAAAGAAAACAGCTTTCTTGCCAGCCGGATCAACCATCATAGCGGCATCGCTAACGGTTTCCTCTTTCTGTTTCTTCAAGTCAAACATCTTCATGCCGCCTTTCGTGAAATAATACACGTTCGTTCCATCGGAATAAAGATCGTAGTAATTCGATCCCGGCAAGGGGAGCTTAACGATTCGATCCGTGATACCCTCTATATCAATCTTTACGACCGGAGTAGAAGCCTCATTCTTTGTCTCGTCCTTTTTAGAGGCATCCGCTTTCGCTGGGGTAGATTCAATGGCGACCTCCGCATCCGTTTCCATAAACGGGGAAGCGGTATCCTTAGACAATAACGCCAGATATACGCCACCCATATTATTATACACATGATTCCATTCCGTTTGGCTATACGTAGGATTGAAATCACGGGCGGAAGTGAATACCAGATATTTGCCATCCGTACTGAATACCGGAGAATAAGACTCGTACCATTTATCGGTCACGGGATATTCTTTCTTACCCGCGATATCGTAGACATAGACGATCGAGAAATTATTATCGGACACACGGGAATAAGTCAACCAATTATTATCCGGAGAGAAACTTACGTTGCGGGCTTCACCTAACAGACTTTGTG
>ERZ839741.1417-NODE-1417-length-25649-cov-3.601625_pt1 | contig 25649 bp, 19 predicted proteins | sample MGYA00519880_ERZ839741 | MGnify/ENA primary metagenome ERZ839741 (study PRJEB31850, sample SAMEA3708851) | human gut metagenome | biome: human gut; feature: human-associated habitat; material: faeces | place: China | collected 2014 ...
TCTTTCCAAGGTGTATGAGAGATGCGATTGTGGTTTAACTTCGCAAGACATGCTGAGTTCGAAAGCGGACTTTACCTTAATGAAGGGCTGGTTGGGTGCAGGTCTGTTCCTGTGGAAGGCTTCTCTTTGCAGGAAAGACGATGCTTTGCGCTCCCGTGCGGAAAGCATTTTTCGTCTTACGCTAACGCATCTTGCCAATGCGGATAACAAGGAGCGTCCGATGTATTACGTGGATCATTTGAAGAATAAACCCAGAACAATGCCTTATCTGGATTGTGAAACTTCTGGTGTGGCCCTAGCTTTTATTGAAGTCTATAAAGATGGTAATGAGTCAATGGAATTCCTTAATGAGGAGTTTCTTAGAAGGCTTTCCCAAGGTTCAGATATGGTTTGCACGTTTAATGGTGGCTTATTCGGGGGTTATGTGGGACTGTTGCCTGCTGCAATAGCGTTGCGCGACTTAGGTATTGATGATGAGCTGTGGGAGCGGATTATTGATGGATTGAATCTTTACCTGATGAAGAACAATGGAAACATTGTTTTCCCGGGACTTTATGGATACAAGTGTTCCATGGATTTGGGGACGGGATCGGCCGGTGTGCTTTTAGCGTTAAGTGATTCTGGGCGATCAGGGGAATGGGGATCTTGGATGCCGGTTCTGGAAAATGAGGATTTTTCGCTTTTCCGTGTTTGAAAATAGCTATTGCTGCTGGCTGGGTGATGGCCTGTACGTGATGCAATGCGTGGCTATATTTGTATGCTTAGGGGTGAAGGTGAGTGACGATGTATTTGGGAAAACGAATAAGAATCGCTATCGTGGACAATGACAGATTGACGCTTGGTGTTATGAAGATGATGATTGAGCGTATTCTTCCGCAGGCTAACGTGTGTTGGGCTGTATCGGATGGTCTGACCGCGGTGAGTAAAAGTCTTGACTCGCGAACGCGTCCTGACGTATTGCTTGTGGACATGTCCCTGGAAGGGATGAGTGGTTGTGATGTTTGCAAGACCATTCGTGAAGAGACGGCTCAGGTTGCTTTAGTAGGTATGACTGCTTTCTCTCTGGACCGTTATTGTGCACCTGCTCTGGAAAATGGAGCGAGCTGTCTTGTGGATAAAGCAAATGTGAAAGCTCTTTGTAGGGCCTTGTGCGCAATAGTGAATGGACGGCGAGCAGACGTCAGATATGTATCCTCTGAAAGTGCGCAGGAGTCGCATGAAAGGTTAATGGCTGCTAAAGGTGGAAACATTAGCTATGAAACGTTTGCGAAGCGAGAACGAGAGGTTATGGGATTGTGCTCCCTAGGCTTTACCTCAAAAGAGATCGGCGTCAAGCTTGGCATAGGGGAGCCTACGGTGAAAACATATATTCGAAGGGTCATGAAGAAATTAGGGGCTAAAAATAGGACTCAAGCGGTAATTCAATGGATGGAAGTAAATAGCCGTGAGTATTAAAGGGATAAAGCCGTTTACCTCATGGTGCGTCGAACATGCCCAGTATCTGCTTATAGCGGTTTGTGTCGCCATGACTATTACGGAGACGCTGTTTTTCCCTCCTGCAGGTGTGGTGACATTTTTCCTTGTTGCTGCGCATGTGCTAGCTATTATTCTGATTTCACGACAGCCAATCGTATGCTGTAACATCATTTTTTTGACTTTTGCAATATGCTGTCTCATTCCGGATGATGGCGGCCCCAGCTTTTTATGGGGAACTTGGCTGGCTTTAGGGTATGTAGGACTGCGAATTGAGTCATTATGGGGAATGTTCTACCCTTCTGCTGTAGCATTGGTTCGAATATGGCGCTTTGATGCTGACGGTGTGGCTGTCAATGAATATTTCATGTTGATTCTTGTCATGTTCTTCGCATACTTCATCGGAAAAATGCTTGCGTGGAAAGAACTTGCCGCACAGTTCAAACAAAACAAACTAAGGTATGAAGAATTAAGTCAGCATGTCGAGTACCTGCGAAAAGAGAATGCGGTCGCCAGTAGAATACACGATTCTGTGGCCGGTAACCTGGCATACATGGCAATTTTGCTGGATAGTGTGATTTTGGATGCTGAGAAAACCAAGACCTTTGATGAGAAAGAGATAAGGGGAGTTAGGGCTCTTGTTGTAGAAACTCTGGATGCGGTACGAGATGTTGTCGATTTGATGAATGATGGAAAAACAAAATCAGCGCAAACGGATAACATGAGCCTCTCTGGACTGTGGGTCGTCGGCGAGCAAGGCGACTCTTTCCTAAGGGAGCTTGGGTTTCATGGAAAGACAAGAATAATGATCAAAGATTCAACGGATCTTGATGATGCTTTTTCTCGTGAGGTTCTTTCTTTGATTCATGAGTTATATACAAACATTGCTGTACATGGAAGTCCAGGAGGCGAATACCGTCTTATTGTTTTTTGGGATGACGATAATTTAATTCATGTGGATCAAGTGAATGATGTTTCTTCAAAAAACCTATTCCTTGACAAGCCGAGGTCTGGAAACGGTTTGTTGCTGCACATAAAATGGATCGAATCCATAGGGGGATTCGTTAAATCATCTTCTGAAAAAGGGGCATGGCAGTTTCATGCGCGTTTTCCTGTCGTCATGTCAGAAGACTCGACAGAGCTAGTGTAGACTTGGAGGGCACTTGGGATATATCTTGGCGGAATACGTATTGAGAGCGTTTGCTGATGTAAAAGGACCAGGGCTGGTCATGGAGCTAGGTGCTTCCATTATGATGATGGACAACAGTATAGCGATTAGTTTCATTTTTCCTCCTCTTCGCAGCGCCAGTTTGTCATAGGTGGAATATCCTTGTAATTATTTGTCGTAGGGAGTCATCTTTAGATGACTTTGGCGACTCTTCCGTTTTTTGATGAGTGGTGCTGTATGTATACCGCGATGTAGTAGTGGCTGAGTACACCTTGCGGTTGTGAGGCGTTCTTATCCAATAGGGAATCAAACCGGTTGCATGGTTTAGTTTGTGCGCAAGAGACCTGCAATGTTGGCATATGTTTTACTACGTGTCGACGAGAGCTCATGGTGCTGCACGCCTAGCGCGGCGATAGCATCATCCACGCGTTCTGGCTGCAAACAGCCCACGAGATAGGTACGGTCACGCCCTTGGCCCAGTGCCATGCAAGCGCAACCTGAGTCATGGGCACTCCGTGGTGTTCGGCTACTTCAAGCACACGTTCGACGATGGGCATGCCTTGGTCTTGCGCCTGATCATACTTGTTGCGCATGATGCCGTCAGTGGTGCTGCGGGTGGAATTCGAATCTCATGCCGTGCGTTCATGGTTCCGGCAGGAGACCCTGGCGCGATGAGCAACGAATGGTTTGAACCGGTCGATGCGCAAGCGTACGAGTCCCTTGCCTGAACAGACGGGCGCATGCATGTGATTCAGCCGGGGTCAAGTCAGACTCGGCTGAATCTATTCGCCACTCACATGCGAAAGGCTTATCTCATGTCTGTCCTAAGGCGGGACGGGTGGGAATCGAGAATAACCGCAAACTTATCGTCAATTGCCTGCCGTTGACGCCATCCGAGCAAGCGCAGTTTATGCGTGCAGCCAAAGGCGTGCCGCAAGAACTCGTAGGCGATCCGGCACAGCGTGGCAACATGGCATGGACGGCCATCATCCCCGAAGAGCTCAAAGCTCAAGTCACCGCCATCATCGGCAATGTTGATCCGGGAACATGCCGACAGTGTCCCAAACTCGAATGGTTGCAAACCTGGAGCGCCGGCGTCGACAAATACCAGCGACCCGGCATTCTACAGTCCGGATCCATGCTCAGGGTGGAATTCACTTTGATTGGTCGGCGCACCGGGATGCAAGCCAGGCGAGGATCTGCTGTTCGCTGACGGGCTTGAAATCCCATGCGTCGAGTCCCACGTTCACACTTCGCGGATCGGTGCCGTCGGGAACGTCCTGATGTGTATGGCCGTAGAGCAGCCAGCCTTCGGTGGTAGGCGCCATATCGGCGAACTCGTTCCAGTTGCTCGGCCAATCGCCGTGTTCTTCGGCCAATGCCGAGAGTCTGGGGAAGTGGCTCATGGCGATGCTTTGCTGCGTGGTCGCCACCGTTATTTTGCCGGATTCATCGAGGACGGGAAGTTCCATGTCGATTTCGCAGTAGTCATCGATGGTCTCGAACACGTCTTCGTATAGCATGTCATTGAATCGGAAGCGGAAGTTGCGGTCGTGGTTGCCGATGATCAGATGCAAATGCCGGCAGTTGATGCGGCGCAGGCATTCGAGTGTGTGCTCGACGGTGCAACGGTAGGAGAGGTCGCCGAGAATCCACAGTTCGTCGTCGTGCCCGACGATCTCGTTGATATTGTCGATGATGGTGTTCTCGTGGCGTGCGATGTCGCAGATCGCTTTGAACGATGTCTGATTGTCGTGCACATATTGTTTGATCCACGCGTGTGCGGCGGCGCGGGTCTGCGTCTGCCAGATGTCGAGGTACTCAGCACGTAGCCTGCCATTGTTCAGGAACCCGCGCAGCGCGGTGACCAGTGGATGGCCGAAATGCGTGTCCGAAGTGAAATAACGCATGCGATTCCTTACTATATGCGGTTGCTGGATGCTTTTATCAATGATAGAGCGCAACATCGCACGAATAGCCCTCCCCAAAATGCTTGTTGGCTTGTTTGTGGCACGTGTTGATGATGATCAGATGGAAGAGTCCCACGAAACGACGAAAGAAGCTCGATGCTCACGGCGTGACTCTCCGGCTTATTTCTTGCCCCACCCGAACTTGGTCAGTTTGATCTCCGGGAGCTGTTTCAATCCGTCTGCTATTCCTTTGCCAAACTGCTGCACTCCGTCGGCGATTCCGGCGCCTGCGTCCTGAGCGCATTTTGTGATGGCGTCGCCCGCATCCTGCGCGATGTGCGCGGCCTGGTTTCCGGCGTCCTGCATTCCCTTGGCAACGGCGGCACCGGTGCCCTGAGCGCCCTTCGCTATCGCATTGCCGACGTCTTGGACGGCGTGTGCGTTCTGCTGCCTGGCATTCTGCAAGGCCTTGCCGGTGTCGTCTACGGCCTTGCCCGCGGCTTCGATCCAGGTGGGACCGTCTTCGACATGCAGATGAATGTGCTCAAGTTGCAATGTGCTGGCGAATGCATTGAGATCACTGGTGATGCTTTCGATGTTGGCAATGGCATGAGGTGAACTGTATGGGTTCAGTAGCACTTGTCCGCCCACGGTTTTCGCTTTCTCCTCCAGTTGCTTGCCCAATGCGTTGAGAGATTGCTCGATTTCTTCGAGGCGCTTGTTCCTGGCAAGCACGATGCCCTTCTTGTATGCTTCGAGCTGTTCCGGCTCCTCTTGGCATACGCGCGCGAGCTCGATACAGGAGACCTGATCCTGCATCTTGACCGCGGATGCGAGCATGCCCAACCACTGGTGAATCTCCTGACGAATCTGCTGGGTCAACGGGCGAACCTGCTTGGGATCCTGCTCGCGTTCAGCCTTCTCGGTGAGGCTCTTGATTTTGGCGATCGCGTACGCTTGGATGGTGGCGATGTCTTGTGGGCAGCCTGACATCTTGGACCATGTGGTCTCGCTGATCGAACCGACTTGCTGGTAGATGAGCATGGTCTCGTCAATCATATGAGAGATTCCGGCGAGCTTGCTGACGGTCTGGTCTTTCTGATCGCGCAGCAGGTCGTCGAGCTTCGCATCGATCTCCTTCAGATAATCGGTGATCTCGGAGACGGCTTGTTCCAGTGCCATCTGTGCCATGACGCCGCTGATGCCGGTGAGCATGGCGGGGTTGAGTTGCCCTGGCTGGGTGAATTGCAGATGTTTGATGATGCGCCCGTTCGGTTGCCGTACAACACCGGCTTGGAACGGTCCCTTCTTACAGTTCTTGCCGTATTTGGCGACCAGCTCAGCCGATTCCTTGGTGAGTTTTACCCAACGTCCGCTTTCGACCATGGCGTTGCCGGCTGCCTGTGCGCCTTTGCTGGCCGAGGAGACGGTCTGTATGGCTTTGGCTGTGAATGCTTTGGAATCGAAGCCTTCGTCCTTGAGCCAGAGATCTATGGTACCGGCGTCGCCGAGGAAGACGATGCCTTGTTCGTCTTGGATGATGGTGACGCTTTGCGTGTTGTCTGGATTGTTGTTCCCGGTGTTGGCATCGGCTTCACCGTCTCCGCCTTCGAATGGGATGAGTTCGTTGGAATCGTCGTCGATCATGGTTATTCCCTTCAAATCCACTTGGCAGCAGTATACGACCGGCAGACGCGTCGGTGCGCTTGGGAGTGGCGGGGGACAGGTGTGAAAGCGGTGGGGAAGTGGTCAGTCTTCGATCTGGGCATCGCCCGAGTCAAGGGACTGGAAGATCTCGTTGAACAGAGCTTCGGTCTGCGTCTGGAGCTTTTCCAGGCGGTTCTTATGCTCGCTGCCGGTTGTGGATCTGTTCATGGTGTCCATAAGACGAAGGCTTTGCAGGGTACTCTTCCATCGTTCGACTGGTGCGTTTACGGGAAATTGGTCGGCGTATTGCTCCAGTGTCTCCTCAATGGCGTCAAGCTGCTTGGCGACTCTTGCGGATGGGCTAAGCGCGGCCGGCAGATGCATGCTCGCGGCGGCCTGCTTAAGCTTGCTGCCTACCTGTTGCTCGCTGACAAGCTGCGCCACCTTCTGCATGTTTTCCGGATTGGCCGCAATGTCGACCGCCGTTTTGACGGCATAGGTCGCCGCCGATGCGACGATCCCCTTCAGAAACCCACCTTTGCGCGCCATTGGTTACCCCTTTCAATGCTGAAACTTTTCTAGGAACAGTGTAGTTCAGAGAAGGCAGATATGTTGATTTATACATGCCTATGCGGTTTGGCAAAAGGAAGAGACCCTGGATTTGAGCATTGCTAAGAGGCTTGGAAGCTGTTGCTGCTACTCGTAGAGAAGAGAGGTCCACCGCATTTCAGGGCGTAAACGTAGCCTTGGATGGGCGCTGATATAAAGGACTGTACATTCTTTGGCGATTGAACATGCTGCATGAGTGACAAAGTATGTAATTGAGATGTAGATGCATGAGAGCGCTGAGAGTGCGTGAAGGCGCGTGGACGCATTCTGACGAATTGCTGATCTGGAAGCAGATCCTATCTGTTGAAAGCCCGTCGCGCTCGCGGAGAAAACATGGCCCATGGTGAATGCGGATTGCCCGCATGTCATTCATCGAGCAAACAAAGGAGCGGATACCATGGGCATTAAGCACGATGTGTCTTATCGGAGTGGAGAGAACATGGCTAAGAAAACCGACGAAGAGCTTTACGATGTGGCGATAAATATGATTGGAAGCGTTGCGAAGCTTCCGGTTATTAGGGTTGATAGGGAAGCGTTCCTGCGGCAGCAATTCGCCGATTCGAAATATCTCGATGAGATTCTGAAGCACGGCCCCCAGCATGTGTATACGGCGGAGTCGCTGCGGAAGAAGGCGGACGGGGTGATCAAGAAGTCGACGAATCAGACCACTCTTGCCTCCTTTGTGGCAGGAATCCCCGGTGGCCCTGCCGCCGTTGCCATCGGAGGTGCTGATGTGGCCCAGTACTTTGGTTTTGCGATAAACCTGGCGCAGAAGATAGCCTATCTCTTTGGTGAGGATGATCTTTTATCCGATGAGTCGGAATTGAATGAAGGTGCCAAAATCCGCATTCTCATCTATCTGGGCGTGATGTTCGGGGCGTCAGGTGCGGCGATGCTGGTAGGAAAGCTTGCCAAGGAAGTCGGTAAGAACATGGGCAAGAAGGTCGCGCAACAGGCTCTTATGAAAACGACCTGGTACCCGCTGGTCAAAAAGGTCGGTGCGCTGGTCGGCAAACAGGTAGTGAAGGAATCGGTCGGGAAGGCCGTTACCAAGATCGTGCCCGTTGTCGGTGGCGCCATTTCCGGGGCGATAACCTATGCGACATTCAGGCCTATGGGTGGTCGATTGGCCGATGTGCTGGTACGCAATCTGAATGGCGAATTCGATGAAGAAGGCATGGAGCTTCGCCCGGAATTCAGAAAAGCCGAGTCATTGGAAGATGGTGAGGTCACGATTCATGCGATTGAAATAGATGGCTGAAGAGTGATGGGCTGGGAACTAACAGGTAAATTCTGTCAGTTCCCAGCCCATCAGTTCTGTCATCGGCTCAAAAAACGTTTCGTCTACTTTTCGCAGATCCCTACAGGCGCTCATCTAGCAGTTATTTGGCAGATATAACATTTACGTTTACGATTGAAGAAATCAAAACAACGTGGAATCTCCTGATTGTTCCTTGATGAGCGTTTCGACGATTCCCGGGACGTTGTGCTTCATCTCGTACTGCCAATATTCATTCACTGCTGACATGGATGATTTGGGCTTCATATCCGGAAGGCAAGTGAGAGTGGTCTCTTTGCCATCCAACATGAAAGTCATCTTGTCGCTTTCGAATGAACATGTTGCCTTTGCGTCATCCTGGATTACTTCTGCAAGCGAAGCAAAGGCATCCCGTGCATCATCATCAGACACGTGATTTCTCACTGTCCCATTCATCGCATAGTCAAGCAAATCAAGTGCTGCGTGACGATCGAGCTGATTGTGGAATTGCTTGTTATAGTAATGCTTCAGACAGGAGAAGCATGCATCTTCGCAATCGCAGTTGGTGAGTATGCCTCTAGTCTTGCCGAAGAGTTTCTCGAGATTATGTCCTTTGGAAAGTGTGGACGAGTATCCGGCTCCGCTGGAGAGAGAATCGAAAAGGAACACGTCTGCGAATGCGGATTCGCCACTTCCGTCAAGACGTGAGCGGCTGCCGACGCATAATTCATTGAAATCGATGTCCAACAGGTCGACGGCGGCAAGACGCATCGCTTCGGCAAGCGATACGCGAGCCCTTTTCAGCCATCTATTCGATTGACCAACACTCACTTCGCTAGGATTTAGGTGGAGAGCGAATATGATCATATCCGTATTGAACACGTCTCCAATATATATTCCGCTGTCAAAGTCATGCGCGCAGTCAGGCTGCCGGTTCTGCGGAGTCTTAGTATAAGGCGCCTTGATGCGCTTGGCTATACCTGCTGAATCCGTTGTCGGGAAAGCGGCTCCGCACCGGGAGCAAATTGTGAATCCTTCGCTGTTCGGTCCTTTATTAATGACCATGAGGGAGCAGTCATGCCTTTCGCTGTACTTGATATGAGCATAACCGGCATCCGTCATCTCTTCGGAAGGCGTTGCGGAATAGAAGGGTGGTTCCGCAAAGGATAATTCGGAGCGCTCGCTTGCTGATGGGGAAGGCCTTCCGTCCTTTGGCGCGAATCCCCATGGCTTGAGGAATGGTTTGTGCTCAAGCCCGGGTTCTTTGCAGAATGGGCAACGGTCGGGTTCTCTCAATTCTTTTTCGTATCCGAACCATCCACAGGTCGGGTTTGTGCAGAGAAGTACCTCGTTGCGGTAATCCTTGTTGTTGAAATATTTCTTTGCTGGTTCGAAAGATTCTCCCTGTTTTTTGGCGAATCTCGACGAATGCGAGTAGATTCCGCCAGAAATGTATCGTTTCTTATTCACAATGAGTTCCCGTCCTGGAGCATATTCGCTGATGGCCATATCGAGTGACCGTTCCGGACGTTGCTCGAGTGTCTTGACATCGGATGAATCCTCGATATCGAATCCGGTGACGTTACGAGGGAAGGAATACGTTGGAAGTATGGCTGCCTCAAGGAGACTATCCAAAAGACTTTTGCAGGTTTTATTATCTGCGGACAGATAATTTTCTCTGTATTTCCCGAAATCTTCTTTAAGATTGTTCAATTCCGCAGATAGAGCCCGACGGAATCCTTTGGAATCCAGATTCCAATTCTGTGGGATTATCTGTTGCTGGACGATGGTGCCGAAATCGTACGATTCGAGGAAGGAATTCCATTCCTTCCAATAGTTTTCGAAGAAATTCTCAATGGTGATGTTCTCCATTGAGAATCCATGTTCGGCGCTGAAATCAGTGAGTAGGATGGTCGCCAGATGCCGTCTGATTAGCTTCTCATTATCCACGTCGATGTGTGGCTCTCTCAACTCTCCGCGAACAATGTGATCCGGGTGCTCGAAGTAGTGGTTGTCGAATGGACGGGCATCGACATATGTCACGATGGTGGATATCGAAGAGCCACGACGACCCGCGCGTCCCGCTCTTTGCTGGTAGTTCTCACGCATCGGTGGAATGTTGCGAAGCGCCACTGCGGTAAGAGAGCCGATGTCGATGCCGACTTCCATCGTTGTCGTGCAGGAGAGAACATCCACGGGCTCCTCATTATCGGACGTATAGATGTCTTGGAACCGCATCTCATATTCCTCGGTGGTGGACCAGCTCTCATTCTGACCATCTTTATGGGATAGCTGGGCTGTATGCTCCTCGGTGTTGATTCTTGCACGCAGGGAATCATCGTCACCTTGGAGAATCTTTATTATTGGATCGCGCCAGAACGCAACGGAACTGAAATCCGTGAGTTCATGCATGTCGCCTTGCCGGCAATGGGGGCATTTGCCCCATAAATTATATGGTGCGTTTTTACCGCATCGATCACAAGCTTTCCAATTGGCATCCGGATCGATTCTCAACGTAACATAGTGTGGATTCAGATATTTGTATCGGATATTTTTGGTGGACGTTTCCAAAAAATGGTCTAATGCACTTTCGAGATATGTCATTTCATTGGCATTAAAACGTTTCTTCAAGAATTCATACAGCGAACGTTTCCCCTGCATTTGGCCTTTGAAGATGTTGTCGTGATCTACTCCGTATTCCGTGGAGAAAGGCATTGCCCTATCTCGAGTAGACCATTCAATATTCGGATTCAAGGCGGCGTTATGGATAAGTAGGTATTCGCTCCATGCATAGAAGACGGATTTGAATTCAGAATCGGAAATTCCGATCTCATCAAGATCATCATAGATAAGATCCATGTGATAATCGGATGGTTCAATCCAACCGATTGTCATATCACTGAGGGAACGATAGCGGTCACAGATGAGTGATAAAAGAAGGTAATAATATTCTTGCGGGGCGCCTTCGTCTCCTTCATTTAGGAACCTATCGAAGTGCCGGGAAAATCTTCTCTGGTTTTTCCTTATTTTCTCCATGATAGTTGTGCGATCAGCGCCATAGAAGATGCGTGATTTGTGTTCCGAGACGGTTTTTAGGAACATCGGATAAATCGCACTGACCGTTGCCTCGTCTTCGTACTGCTGGTATAGGTCGTATGCCGCCCGGCACAACAGCTTTCGCATCAGGTCCTTATCGGAGGATTCGGTCAGGTCGAGCGCTATTCTGGCGGCGGCTTGTCTGCTGTCGGAGAAGAGGATCACTTTCTTTCCGGCATTCGGATTCCTTCTTAACTTTTCCGGGTCACTCGAAGGCTCTTGCAGTGAGAATTGTTCAGCGACAACATTGTAGAACGGTTCGTTGCCCTTGGTCGTGAAATCGCTGACGGAAAGACGGCCATTGCATTTCGGACAGGTGGTGAACTGCATCTTTTTGCCGTCCAGGTCTTTGGGTTGGTCGAAAGAGAAGGCCACATGCGAGAAATGAGGCTGTCCGCGATGATCGTCACGGTATATCTTGCCAGATATCGTATTGAGCCATCCTGTCTTGACGTCGTCTGGACAGGAATCTTCTGCTATCGGCATGACAATGATTTCTTTGATCTCACTGTTCCCGACAGGTTTCTCGTTCCAGAAGAAGAAGCCGTCTTCACCGGGATTGGCGTAGCCTTTAAGAAACAGAGCTCCGCAGGTACGGTCGGTGGCCAGTTCGTAGGTCTTTGCGCCGTAGGAACAACGTCCAACCGATCTGTTAATGAACGCCTTGCCGAGTGGCAGATCATCTCTTTTCTCCACATGAGGACATCCGGGATCGGCGCAGACCGTGAGTGACTGGATTCCTCTGATGAAAAGATGCATGAGCGTCGGCAAGAGTGGCCGTCCTTCGTTCAAGGCCAGTGCGGCGATGTTCAGCAGGATGTCGGTCGCCTTGACGGCTTCGGGCTCGTCCTTGAAGATCTCTTTTGCGATTTCGTCCAAAGTCATTGTTCTTTGGCGGAGAATCTCCTCCAACGTTCCGAACTGCTCAATCTTTTGGAGTTCATCTCCAGCCAGTTCCCGCAACGCTTGTTCATCCATGTCCTCCGGCACGGACCGTCCGATCCCCGATAGGAATCGTCGAAGACGCATCATCGACGTATCCGATCCGTCGTCAGCTCCGGCAGTGGCTACTACGTCTTTCGCAGAAAGGATTCGGGAGCCACGTGTGACTTTCTGTTCTCTGCCTGTGATGATGCGCAGCTTTGAGGCTGTTCTGCCTGCCATGTCCTCGAAGAAGTGTGCGACCGGCTCATGGTTTTCAGGAATGGAAGCGGAAGTCAGTATGAATTGGAAACGATCCATCCCGACACCGAGCTTTGCCGCAAGGCGTTTCAGCAGCAGGGCGACCTCGCCTCCAGCAGCGCCTTTATACATATGCGCCTCATCGAGAACGAGCAGCATTTGTTCCTTTGGATTCCGTTCCAACCATTTCGAGGTATTCTTCCAGATACCGTTTTCCGTGGATCGGATAAGCATATACTGCAGCATGGAGTAGTTGGTCACCAAGATGTCCGGCGTATGCCGTTGCATTTCAAAACGCATCAGCATTTCCGCATCCAGTGGACTCCATCCATCTCTACCTTCCGCGATCACATCGGCATAGGCGAGAATATCCTGCTTTTCCGGGAAACGTCCCGTTTCCGACAGATGAAGCTTGTCCTCCTCACTGAGTTCACCGAAATCGCGCCGCAGCGTTTCGGCATATTCCTTGTCGCGTCGCTTGCTCCTTGCGTCACCTGCATAAGGTGTCCTGCCGGTATACATGCCGAATTGGGGACGTCGTACATCCCCGACGGCACTTTTCCATATGTCAAGGAAACTTCCTTGCTTGTCGCCGACCATTTTGCGCAGACGGCCGACCTGATCGGATACAAGCGCGTTCATCGGATACAGAATCAATGCTCTGACCGCCCGGCTTCCTTCCCACGACCGACGGTCGCCGGTCAATCCTATGGCTTCTCCCGCCATTTTGGATACGAGCGGCCACATGAAGCATTCCGTCTTTCCGGAACCGGTTCCCGTGGAGACTAGGACATCATAGCCGTTCCAGAATGATTCGAGGGATTCGATTTGGTGACTGTAAGGTTTGGTGAACACGCCCTTGTCTTTCTCCGCCATAGTCTGGAGAAGGATTCTGATTCGTTCCGGAATCTTGGCATTGCCGATACCTCCTTCGGCAAGCTGATAGGCTTTCGCCGCCTCCAAATACGGTTTCTGGAACAGTGTTCCAGGAGCGGCGAGTGTTTCCTTGCATCTGGAAAGAAGCTCCCGTGTCTTGCCGAAGTATTCGGTCTCGATGTATTCGATGAGTCTATTCGAGATGGCTTTCTCGGCGTCGGCGATACTTAGTTGGACTGGCATGTTTTGCTGTTCCTTACTTTGATTCCGCAGGATTCAAGCATATCCGTGGCGGTTTTCAATAATTCGGTGCGGATGATTCGAAAGACGCAATCATCGGGGGTTTTCTCAGGCCATGTCATGAAATCAAGCCATCTGGATGTCTCGGGTGGAAGCAGGCTGAAAGGCGCTTCGATTCTGGAATGGGCATCATCTAGTTTTTCCACGTCCGCCCAATAGGGATTACCCACTATGTTCCTCAGATGCGTGTATAGCGACGGCCATCGGTAGTTGTCGATGATTCTCGCTTCGATAGTGTTCTGGTGGCTATGTAAGAGGAAGTATGTGTATTTATGGGTCTCCCGTCTCCTCCCAAGACCGATTCCATCCGGTAAAACGGGTTTCGAAGTCCAACAGTCCCTGACGCTCTTTCGGGATGGGTCGGCGTATTCGTTGATTCCTTCGTCGGAGCAAGACGACCAGGCATAGTATTCTCGTGGCAGATTCCACCATTCCGGGTCACATTTGATCCGTGGTTCCGCCTGTTCGCGTTTCGAGAGCATCATTCCCGAAATCGGCAGGGATGTGTCGTTGCCTGTCGTATCGTAGACGCCCAAGAGCGCTTGCAAGTCATTGCCGATTTGAATCGTATGACGGGAAGAACATCTGTATGTTCCGCCGTTGTTCTCGGAGATGATGTCACCGACCATGATGAGTCTGTTGTAGAGGAGTTTGGAAAATGGCGTATAATGCCGTTGGCTTCTAATCCACTGCCCTATAAACGGATATATGGATGAAATCCTGTCGAGCCAAAGGTTCAGTCTTCGTGAAATGATGCCGGGCTGGCATCCGTCAGCACCCATCCGTCCATCGTCCAGGCAAAAGGCTTCGATCCAGAATCTCGAAGCGGAATAAACCGTTCTGATACCGAACGATTCATCCGATTCATTTCGATATCGACTGATTCCAAGGTCCGCGCCCATAATCTTGAGCAAGTCGTCATGCTTCATTGGCTGCATCCTTGTCGATTCTTCTGAGAAGCCGTTCAGCTCGATTCACCTCATCTATGTTTTCGGCGAAGACCATCATTTCTCTCGGTCCGGCGAAGGCATAGACCAGAATGAGCAGATGGTCGGTTGTCCATTGTCGGAAATCGCTCGTCTCTTTTCTTTTTTGCTGATCATCTGCCTTGGTACCATTGCGCCGAAACGCCTCGAGTACCTTGCATGGAAGTACAAGCGCGTTATTTGGCAGCGTGTCTCGAAGATTTTCGTCCAATGATTCCTTGTTTTTGGGTTTGAATTCGACCTGCTCAATGTCAGACAAGTCTTTTGCCTTGTATTGGGCCAGCATCTCATCCGAGGGATCTTGCATGAATCCATCAGTCGGTACATAGAAGATACGTTCCCATAATTCCGGTGCGAGGAGCTTGAGGTTTCCTCTCGCTCCGATTGGGAAAACGATAGTCTTATCGGTTCCCGATCGTACAAGGGAGAACAGGAGTCCCTCGTTCATGGTGTCGATGATATTGTCTATCACCAAGACTGTGCAGTCTACTTGATTTGCCTTCTCCAATACGGCGTCGGCATTGGTCCAATCAATTGGCACTGCGACGTGGTAAGCGGGTTTGCCGGATATCATGAACGACAACGAATTGGCGATGCTGCAGCAGAATGATGAATCCACGGCAAGGAATCTGGTCGCTGCCATTGTAGCCAGTAATCCGTCTGATAATTTTTCCGTGCTGGTTTCCCCGATTGCATATATGCCGGAATCTTCGAGATTGTCGATAAGCGTGCCGCCCGGTTCTGCTTTCTTTGATGCGCCAGACAGAGGGCGGGGGAGGGGAATCGAATCGATTGGGCTGTCGGTGGCCGCTTGCATGTTCCGAACGACACTTCGCAGCCCGATTTTCAGAGCAACGTTATTTTCCAGTTCTTTCAGAACCTCGTCCTCATTGCGACGCGTCATCTTTATCTGTTGGTCGAGTTGGGAAAGCTCCTCAACAGACTTCGCATGTTTGGCCTCGTCGTCCGCTTCTCGTTGTTTTAGCGAAGAAAGCATAATGTTCTTTTCGCGTATACGATTCTCGATTTGCTGGAGGGTTTTGTTCCTTTCCTCGATTTCCTGGTCCTTGCTTGTAAGAACAACATCAAGACATTTACGATGGAAGCTTTCGTCTGCCGCCAATACGTGGATGATGATCCGATTCATCAAATCATCGTCAGCGTGTATCAGCCTTTGCACCGCGTGCGAGTACAGTTTTTCATCACGTTCATCGAGAGGCTTTCCCGCATAGGCTTCCAGTGTGGTTGGTGAGTTGATGGTCTCCTTGAACAACGCTGCGATTCTTTGACGCTCGTCTTTGGAATAATTGAAACTGGATTGGTCGCAATACCATTTCAGATAGTCGTCAGCATAATCCTCAAAAGGTCTGATGGGTATGGTGCCTTTGGAGTCCGGAAGGGCGGCTTTTGAATAAAGCATCCGTGCGGTCTTTTCTCCGAACTGTCTAGGCAGCACCAGCACGTCGTCTTCATTGATGATGAAGCAGGGTGCCGTCACCTTTCCGTCATGCATGTATTTCCGTAGCTTCGCCCTTCCATTCTGGAATTCAAATTTGTTGCTCTGGAGCATAGTCGCTTCCAGCATGTTTTTCTTATGGCGCTTGTACACGAGGAGAATCCGCTCTGCTGGTCTGCCTTGGTATTCGAATCCGACAGAAAGCATCTCAGAAAGCGCGGCGTTATTGTCTGTCAGATAGACCACCTCGATGAGACCGCGCGGATTGGTGTCATAGGACGAATTATGGAAATCGAAAGGGTCAATTACAGTCGGCCTGTCTGGCTTTGAGGGGTTGGGTCTCCACCTCAGGCGTACGAAATCGCTACTGAAACGTTCGCTATTGCTAGTGATGCTCATCGAATACAGTGTTGCTGGGTCATCTGGATCGTTCTTATCGATCCAACGACCGGGATCCAGCCACAGGAAGGGGATATCCGACGCTTGGGAATCATAGTCGGCAAGACGGAGATAATTGTTGACTGTGCCGTCATGGTTGTACCGAACCATGCAGATTGATTCTCTTATGTACTCTTGTCCCCATGCCATTTTTATTCCCCTCTCCTTGCTTGGATTAGTATTTTGTTTTTTGATGTGTTATTTTTCCTGGTTGTGATGCCGGCGCGTCTCATTGTGATTGACATGCCATGGCTTACTTTTCGTAGTTGTAACTTTGAATCAAGCCCAGTGACGGGGCAGGATGCTGACTTTACTGTCATGCCGGCATTGTTGACGCATAGCAGGAAAGACCTTGGGAATGTCTTCCTTGCTGCTGCAACCAGAACCAGATCTTTTCGCCTCGCAGGAAGCGTTTTCTCGTTTGCAAGGAGGTTTTCGTTCTGGACGTTCCCTGTTTTCGAGCGTATTTCCACGTTTACAGGGAATAAGCAAGTCAGATCCGGCTTGTCCTCTGATGTTAGGCTCACTGACGCTTCGTCACACTCTGATGTCGAGAATGCCGACAAATCGATTTGATCTTGGCTGATCATTCGCCATGTGTGGAATTCATCCGGTCGGGACACCAAAAAACCGGTATCCAATTCATAAATTGGACGTTCATGTTTTCCTGTTCCAATATATCCGAATGGAGATAAGTAGTTGTCTCCCAGCGCATAGATTTCTGCGGGATGCGTGAGTTGAACGGTTCCAGTATCTTTGTGGCTGGCGTTTCCCTCCGGTTCGTGATATATGACGGATGTGTTCTCGAACAATGGCTGATCGATTCCATTGGAGGTGAGAGATGGAGGCCAAAGCAAATCGACTGTTCTTTCCTTGTCAGTAAGGCGGCAGCCGAAATGGGCGAACATATTCGCAGCGGTCTCTCTCTTAGAGGATGATGCGGCAACAGACACACGCCAAACAGTGAAACAGCTGTTTGCTGTAAGAGCCCCGACTTTTTTCGCCGTATCGAAGGATGTGGCAACCGACTTGGACAGTTTCGGCTCCCTTGAATCGATTACAAGATAATAACGTCGTCCCACATACACGTCATTTCCACGTCGGATTCGGATTCCAATATGGTTGGCATGATTTGGCGGAGCGCCGCTGTAGTCGCTGGTGAATACCATGCCGGATTCACAATCTTCAGCTTCCCCGACTCTTCTGCGTATGGATTCAGGAGCTATTACCGTTATCTCATTGCTTAGTTCCAGCGTTGGAAGTTTCCGAATGGGAATACTCAAAGATTCCGCTGCCATCTGCCATAACTGGTACGTTCGCCCATTGACCGACATATAAGCCTCTGCGTTCTTTTTGAGATCATCACGTAGTTTTCGTCCGATGCCATACAGTCCTGCCTTCAGCACGTACCGTTTTGTGGATTCTTCTTCGAGATCAAGGAAGATGGGAACGACCGGATTCCTCATGAGGAGGTTTCCGGATCCGTTACCGCTGACATACTCGTCACAGAATTTTGCGAGTTCATCATTTCGGTGATGCTTGAAATAAGTTGTGACTTTTGTGGAGTCCAATGCGGCGAGATCGACTGGACGACCACAGTAAGGGCATTTGAAACGAGCGCCATGGGCGATGCGCTTTCTCCCTTTACTGCTGAGATCATGAGCGAAGACAGTTATCTCTTTGCCATCTTTTAATGTCTTCGCCCGATCCATCGTTTAACCTCCTGTGGTTGATGATGAACGCTGAATGGTCATGTCTGCACTGATCCTTTTATTGTAGGAACGGGTGGAAAGCTTTTGCCAGATTGCTAAAGGGTGTGTTTTCCGGAATTGGACAGATACATAAATCTGTATCTCGGAGAGGGTGGTACGTGGAATTATGTATAAGTTAATGTTTTCAATTGCGTAGGTTGTCTCCGAGAAAACGTCTGTACCCGCTCGCTAATCGGAAATATAGGCATAAGTATGTATGTCGACTTTCCGATGTGTTTGTGTGGGAGCATAATGAGTGTATGACGAAGAGCGCGCTTCCCAAACCGATTATCATGCATCTGCCATATCAGAGTATTGAGAACAGAGTTGAAATTGAGAAAGCCTTATCGGAAAGCTGCGGCGATGTTCCACTGTCGGTCGTCGAACGAAGCACGTTGCATTACCTTTTTGACTATCCCACGGTATATGTGGTTCATTCGGAGAAGAGGAATAAGGATACTGGCTGTTTCGAGTACACGGTATATGTGGGCGAAACGAACAATATTCACAATCGGGCCATGCAGCATTTGCGAAACGATTCGAAAATACGTGATGACTGGAAAGAATTCCATAAGCGTCTGCAGAAAAATCCACGTTCGGTATGGCAGTACGTTATTGGTAATGCGCATTTCAATAAGTCGTTGACCTTGGACGTGGAAAACAGGCTGATGCATTACCTTCTGGGCTCCAATTCAGTAAAGACTTTAAATAATCGCCGCACGAATGCCCAAGGTGACTATTACACGCAGGATGAATTTGAGCAGATTTTCTCGGACATTTGGTTGGAGCTGAATCATCAGGATCCGGAATTGTTTCCTGCGGAGGAGATTATTCGCGATTCAGCCTTGTTCAAGGCGTCACCGTTCCATCAGCTCAGTGAGGATCAGCTTGTTGCAGAAGAATCGATTATGAGCGTATTGTCCGATGTTCTTTCTGACACAGATAACGCGGATACGTCACGATTGATTTTCTTACAGGGGGCTGCTGGTACTGGTAAAACGGTACTGTTTAGCCATCTGTTTTACAGGATCGTCACGGAGATGAATGTTGATGGGTATCTTGATGAGGAGGATGAAGATATCCTGGAAAATGTTTTGGCACAGACAAGAGGCAAGAGTAGGCGTAGGAAGGCCTATATTCTGGTCAACCATGAGCAGCAGGTGCATGTCTATAATCAGATTGCAATCAAGCTGGGACTGCAAAAAGGCAACGATGGAATAGCATTTAAGCCATCCCAGTTTATCAATCAGTTCAGCGAAAAGGCAGGTAATCGGGGTATCCCGGACAGGCCGCGAGGTAAAGCCGATGTCGTGCTCGTCGACGAGGCCCACTTGCTGCTCACGCAGGGCAATCAAGGGTATTCCGGTAAGAACATGCTCCATGATTTGCTTCGTCGTGCAAAAGTGGTCATCGCGGTATTCGACCCGAACCAGATTCTACAGACCTCGCAACGATGGGATGAGAAAGAACTGCGTAAACTTTTTCCGCAGAAAGAGCGCGTTGATATACGAGATGGGCAGTTGGAACAATTCATGCCACTGGACATGTGGGGTGAACGTTACCTATTTAGTCATGTACGTCTGACTAAACAATTCCGAATCGCGGCGGATGAGGCGACAATGCAGTGGATAGACGATTTCGCGGACGGAAAGAGTGTTGGGTCAATTCCTAAAGACCTTGGGGAAAAAGATCGGCAGACAGGTAAATACATTCGTGATCCATTTGAGATAAAGATTTTCGATTCGCCTGTTGAGCTGTTCAAAGCCATCAAAGAAAAAGCGTATTTAAAGGCTGCAGGTGTTGATGGGTGCGGTCTTTCTCGAGTGGTCGCTACCTATGATTGGAAATATAATGGGAATAAAGCCAATGATTCCAGTCCTGATGGACTATGGAATGTAGAAATGTACCGGGACAAGCAGGGGACATGGCATATGGGCTCGGCCCCAGGAGTTCAACGCGGATATGATGCGTCGAATCCGGATGGGAATCCCGATTATTTTTGTCATCCGTGGAACTATGAGATCAAAGTAAATGAGAAAACGCTTTCTTCCAATGAAGTTTGGGCTGAGAATCCGCGTACGCTTAACGAAGTGGGGTCGACGTTCTCTATCCAGGGATTCGACTTGAATTATGTAGGCGTTATCATCGGGCCATCAGTCACGTATCGTAATGGTGAAATTGTTTTCGATGAGAAGGGTAGCCGTAATAGGAGCGCGGTAGTTAAGAGAAATGGTTTGGTCAGTTATGCGCAATCCAATCTGCGTAACGAGCTGAACGTCTTGCTCAAACGAGGCGTGCATGGATTGTACCTGTTTGCGGTTGATCCAGAACTGCAGAATGCGCTCAAGAAAGCTGTCAGCAAGTGACGTGCCTGTTTCCAACGTTCTATAGGCGGATCGTCAGGGGAGAGGCACATTCCGCTGAATCTTTCGTATCAGAGCGCAATCCCAGCTGAGACTCTTTCCGTACTGCAGGAAGCCCATGAGCGTTCGGCGAAAGGCGATTTGCGGTTCCATACGGCCGATGAGTTGTTCGATTCCTTGGGAATCTGATTATGCTCGATTGGATTCTGGAAGACGGCACTGCATGGTTTCTCCGTACGGGTACCCATAAGGAGAGATTCGGCAACTGAAGAGATTTCATTGGAATCGTCGATTTATTCCGTAGGTGATGAGCGGAGGTCATGCTTCTCTATGCAGGCCACCAAATACGGGTCAGCGGCAGAATATCGCGCGTCTCCTCATCGGTCTTGTCATACACATCAACATAATGGCGGACGAATCCGTCGAGGTCGAGCAGGCGCATGGGAACATTGGAGCGGTCCGCCTCGTATCGGGCTTCTCTGGTGAAACCTCCGGTGGAGACATAAAGTCCGTGGTCGTTCGTGCGTAGGCCGCCAATGAAGGAACGGATCGCAGGTGCTCCCATGGCACCCTTGCGGTGTTTGACTTCGACCACGATACGTGGCGATTCCAGTCCAAGGGCATCGGGAGATGCTATGACATCGCGGCCGCCGTCCGGCCCTTTCGGCGTGATCCGAGCGCAATATCCCATGGCTTTGAGCAGTCCTGCCACGAGGCGTTCCATGTCCTCCCAGTCAAGTTGGTTCACGCGGTCCTTGATAAGCTCGATGCCATTATCATATGTGGCGGCGCGGGCGTCCTCATTGTCGTCGGAGGCGTCTTCGCCTGCCGCTTCCTCCGGAATCGGCTGCGAAGTCCCCGTGGTTGATCGGAGGTCGTTCATGACCTCGCCCGACACGGCGAAAATAGTCTGGATGCCGCCGAGGGAGTTTTTGGAGGATTGCTTGAGCGCATCGCGTGATGCGGATGTCTCCCAACGAACGGTACGGGTATAGGCGGGGTCATCTTCATCACGCGTGGGAACGCAATCACCGGTGATGACGCCAATATGATAAAGACGACTCGCCGGATCGTACATGACGACGGTCTGTCCTTGTGTCATCTCGTGTGCGAAACGGTACACCTGACCGACGATGGCAGCCACCCTGTTTTTACTTTCATTGGGATGTTCGGCTAGATATGTGGCTCGGATCTGCTCGCGTTTCATGGAAGCGATATCCTTGCTTCCAAAATCCCAACCGATGCCGATCTTCCCCTTGTCAAGCCAGTCTTCCGCGTACACCCCACCGTGTCCCGCGCGAATCATCCAAGCACTCATAGCCGCACCGCCTTTCTGCCATTGGTTCCACCTTATCGCATGTTCCGAGATGCAGTTGCAGGCTCCTGATGTTCATGTTTTGATAGGGTGTGGTCCGCACCGCGTCCTTGCCCCTTATGCCTGGACGAGTGATGGAGCATAGCCAAGTATGGGTTCCTGACTTGTCGGTTTGCTGTGGGCGCGGCACAATGTGAGGTAGTCATCCGAAAAGAGGCCGTCATGAAATACGGGATGAGGAAACCCAGCTGGAAGAAGAGCCTGTCCGCGCGCACGAAAGGCCGTGCCACCCGCGCGGTCAAGAAAGCGTTGATCCCCGGCTACGGTAAGAAGGGCATGGGATGGCTGCATCCCAAGCGCAAGCTGCACAACACCATCTACAAGAAGACCACGTTCAGCCTGTTCGGACCTGTTCAAGTAACCAGGGCTAAAGGGGGAAATCACATGTGTTCCAATCCAGACACGTACGAGTTCCGACTTTCATTAGACCTTCCTCAACAGAGCGCCGTTCCTACTGATACGTTTTCTGCCTTGCGGGAAGTCCATGAATATTCAGCGGAGAACGGCCCGCGTTTCCACACGGCTGATGAGATGTTTGATTCTCTGGGAATATGACAGGTCCCGCCATGAGAACATTACGTATGGCGGGATCTGGTTTTGTCGCTGTTGAGCTGTCGGACACTCAGGCGAGCATGGCCTCGATGTTGTTGCCTTCCGGATCGTGCACGAAAGCGGCGTAATAGGTCGGTCCGTAGTTCGGCAACCAATGCATGGTGAACTGACGGAAACGATTGTAGCCGGTGCCGCCTAGCATGCAATACGGGAAATGACGCCGGCCACAACGACCGGCCAAGACGGACGGAACACACGAAAAGGCGAATCAAACACAGCATGGGCAAGAACGGCACGCAACCAACAACGAAAAACGTCACACCAGCGGTCACACCATGGGGTAAGAACCGTGTGAAGAACACCGAAACCGGCAAGCACGTGCTCATCATGCCGGGCATCGGATACACCGTAGACCGACCGCTGCTGTACTGGGCAGCGCAGGCGCTTGCGGCCAACGGATGGTTCGTGGACCGGCTCGACCTGAAACTGACGGAAAGCGTCGAGTTTCCGGAAATGATCGCCTGCATGGAACGCGTGGTCGACGAATGGCGCAAGGCGGCGCTCGAACATGCTGCCGAATCGGGTGAGGAGCCGCAGTTGCTGGTCGTCACCAAATCGCTCTCCACACTCTCATATCCGCATTCCGCAAAACTAGGATTGCGCGTGGTGCTGCTCACCCCGGTACTCAATCCGCCGCCATTCGACAAGCACAAGTCGGTCATTCCCGCGCCGCTGCCGGGAACTGCCGGCAGACCGATGCCGCTAATCTGCGCAGGTGACGCCGACCCATACTACGATGACGCCAAAGCGTATCTGCTCACCGACCATGTGCGCACGTATGCTGGTGCCAACCATTCCATCGAAGTGCCGGACGATTGGCAGACGTCGCTCGACTACCTGAAACAGGTCACGCAGGCCATCGTCGACTACGCCGGCTGAAAAGAGCGGGACGGACTATGCGCATCGTATTGCAGAAGGTCAGTGAAGGATCCGTCGACGTGGTCGACGAGACAAGCGGAGAAGTCGACACCACATTCGAACCACAGCATATAGGCATCGGCTATGTGCTGCTTGTCGGAGTGGAAGACACGGACGGAGCGAAACAAATCGACTGGCTCGCCCGCAAAATCGCCAACCTACGCGTCTTCGAAGACGAGAACGGCAAAATGAACCGTTCCATCCACGACGTGAACGGCAGTGTGCTGTCCATCTCCCAATTCACGCTATACGCGGACGTGCGCAAAGGCAACCGCCCAAACTTCGTGAAAGCCGGAGCGCCCGCGCACGCCGAACAGACATGGCACGGATTCAACGACGCCCTGCGCTCACAAGGACTCGAAGTAAAAGAAGGACGATTCGGCTCCCACATGCGCGTGCGTCTCGCCAACGACGGTCCGGTCACCATCATCCTTGACACCGACGAACTCGGCGTCTGACCCAGAACCCAACGTGAAACCCTATATCCGACGATTGTCATAGGGTAAAACGCATGGGAATATGGAACGACCGCAAATTGATCGTCAACTGCCTGCCGTTGACTGAATCCGAACGTGCGCAATTCATACGTGCCGCGAAAGACATACCACAGGAATTCGTCGGCGATTCGGCCCAACGGGGAAGCATGAGCTGGACCGCCGCAGTACCGGAGGAACTCAAAGCCAAAGCCACTGCGGTCATCGGCAACATCGCGCCCGAGGAATGCGCGCAATGCCCCAAACTCGAATGGCTTCAAACTTGGAGTGCCGGCGTCGACAAATACCAGCGACCCGGCATCCTACAGCCCGGATCCATGCTCACCAATGCCACCGGAGCCTACGGACAAAGCGTCTCCGAACACATGTTCGCCATGATGTGGGCCATCATGAAGAACCTGCACATCTACGCGGCAAGCAACCCGAACGCCATGTGGCAGGACGCGGGCCGCGCCATCAGCCCCAACGGAAAAACGGCGCTCGTCATCGGAACCGGCGACATCGGATCACACTTCGCACGACTCTGCAAAAACGTCGGAATGACAACCATCGGCATTCGCCGTAATCCCGCCGTCGAAGCGCCGGGCATCGATCATATGGTCGGTTTCGATTCCCTCGACGACGTGCTGCAATACGCCGATGTGATCGCCATGAGCGTGCCATCCACTCCGGCAACGTACCATCTGCTCAATGCGGAACGCATCGCATCTCTCAAACCTGACGCCATCATCATCAACGCGGGCCGCGGCAACGCCATTGAAAGCCGAGCGCTTGCCGACGCGCTCGCGGAAGGACGAATCCGTGGTGCCGCGCTCGATGTGACCGAACCGGAACCGCTGCCGGACAACTCGCCGCTGTGGTGCGAGCCGAAATGCCTCATCACCCCACATGTGGCGGGAGGCAACCATCTTGAGATCACCGAACGCAGTATCATCTCCATTGCATTAGGCAACGTCCGCTGCTACGCCAACGGTCAGTCGCTCGACAATCGCATGCCCATCAAAAGCTGACGGTCGCGCGTGCGGGGAGACCCGTATGATGGCAGTCGGGAAGAAAGGAAAGGGTATGACATTGAACAAATGGCGTCGTGCGACGGAATGGTTCATGACGGCATTGGCGTTGGTGTTCCTGTTCGCGTATTCGTGGGAAGTGCTGGCGAGGACGCATATCCTGTTGTGTGAAATGGTGATCAACATCATCTGGATGGTGTTCATCGTCGACTGCGTCGTTTCGATCCTGCTGGCGGAAGATAAGCAAACTTGGTTCAAAGACAATCTGCTGATGCTGGTGTCCATCGCATTGCCCGTCTTCAGGCCGTTGAGACTGCTGCGTCTGGTGGCAGTGCTCAACGTGCTCAATCGTACCGGTGGTATGGCGGTGCGTGGGCGCATCACACTGTACACATGCTGCAGCGTGACACTACTGATGTATATCGGCGCCCTTGCCGAATTGGATGTGGAACGTGGGGTTCCGGGCGCTTCCATCACCGATTTCGGTGAAGCGATATGGTGGTCGTTCGTGACCGTCACCACAGTCGGCTATGGCGATTTGTCCCCGGTGACATGGCAGGGAAGATGCATCGCCATCGGACTGATGATAACCGGCGTTGCCCTGATCGGTATCGTCACCGCGACGCTGGCTTCATGGATTGTCGACCGTGTTCGTGACGAGACCGACAAGCGTGCGGATGAGGCGGAATCGGAAACGGAACAGTTGCGCCACAATGTGCGGGAACTG
>ERZ839741.1420-NODE-1420-length-25621-cov-3.664202_pt1 | contig 25621 bp, 16 predicted proteins | sample MGYA00519880_ERZ839741 | MGnify/ENA primary metagenome ERZ839741 (study PRJEB31850, sample SAMEA3708851) | human gut metagenome | biome: human gut; feature: human-associated habitat; material: faeces | place: China | collected 2014 ...
CACGTCATTTTAAACGCTGGATTCCCCTTGGAATTGATGATGTGGATCAGTACCAGAAGACTCACTGCGCGGAATGCTCCATATATGTAAGTTGTATAAGCATTCAGATAATACGGAATCATAATAAAGATTCCAAGCTGAATCAGAATCAGGAGCAGCATGATACCAGTTCGGCTGAAAACAATTCGAAAAAGGCCCTTTTTTGCTACTTTTGCTACTTTTGACTTTTTAAAATTCTGTTCACTACTCATGTCTTTCTCCTTCTTCGCGTTCCTCTCAACTGTCGTTTCGTCATTTCTCACAAATACTCTTTCTATATTTTAGCACATTTTCCCATTTGTCTCAACAACCCCGGCTCGACATATTTCTCACATTTTTATTAAATATGTTACGGGAAATTTATATATTTTTTATAGACTCTCCCTTTCAATTTTGTTAAAAAAGTATTACAATATTGCTATTAGTAGAAATTTCATCGTACGAAAGGAGATTTTATTATTATGGCTAAATGGGGAAAGAAATTATTAGGTCTCGCAGCAATTGGAGGAGCTGCAGCAGGTCTTGTTTATTATCTTAAGAGCAAAGAAGAGCTTGATCTTGATGATTTTGATGATTTGGACCATACAGATGATGATAGTGATGAGGATGAAAACTAGGAAGACGAACATACACTTCAGGATACAGCACTTGCAGCTTTGACTCAGATAAATGAGAAAGAATATGATACAGAGATTGTGGATGAGGGGATAGACAAAGACCATATTGTACATTACGGATTTGCATTTGAGGGCAAGAAAGTGCTTATTTTGGCGGGATAAAAGGCCTAAAGACTTGTGGCGGAGATTACTGTCACTGATATGTTAGATAGACTGTAAATATTCAACTAATAAGGTGGCGTTAATCTATGATTGATAATAAAGTGAATGATTACAAACAGTATGGAGAAAACAATATAAGAGAGAACTATAGAAAACTTACCAGGTTACTTATTTTCAAAGGACTTACCATAACTACCATGGAATCCGCCACCTCGGGGCAGATTGCATCCCTCATCACAGACACGGAAGGTTCATCTGCTGTGCTTAAGGGGGCATTTGTCACCTACTGCAATGAGGCAAAGATCATGCAGGGAGTTCCGGCGGAGATCATAGACAAGTACACAGTCTACTCAAAGGAAACTGCAGGTGCCATGGCGAAGGCGTGCAGGAAGGTATATAATGCGAATATAGGGATCGGCGTGACTGGAACAATGGGCAATGTTGATCCGGCGAATCCTAACGTTTCAGTTCCGGGACAGGTATACTTTGCCATAGACATAGATGGCGATGTGGAAGCTTATTATGTGGAGATTCCGGTTCAGCCGACAAGGCTTGCGTACAAGCTTGCTGTGGCGGAGGAGATTTATGAGGAACTTGTGAAGAGATTGGCATAATACTGAATTATTTGAAGGTATTATTTCAGAATGACATAGTAAGTTTTGCGAATAAGGATGATGTTCTCACTTGCCTGATCCATCCTGGATATCTGGCTTATCAGAGAAAGAGTAATTCTGCATTTGTGCCAAATGAGGAGATAAGGCAGGAACTTATAATGTCGCAGTGTATACGGTGACCTTATTTAACCTTATTTAACCTTATTAAGCCTTTTTAAACCTTTAAAAAAGGATGATTTACAGGTAGAAAAACTGATATATGGAGGCGGAGAAAGATGAAAAAATACGATCAGAAGATTCTAAAAACGGCAATACCGGCATTTGTGATATCAGCAATATGTTATGCGGCCATGTGGGGAATAATGACGAGAACGGAGAATACATTTTTGGCTGGATACATAGGCGGCGGAGGTGCAGTCAGCCAGATAAGGAACATTCTTATATGTATTTTTGTAGGGGCGATACTTTTTGTTTTGCCACTTGAGAAGATATGTGATAAGACATATGGCGCAGTGCGTTATTGTGGATCGCTTTTTACAGATAAAAAGAAATTTAGAGATGCGGCGGCATTGTTTGTGCTTACGCTTCTGTATGCCGCTATCTGCTGGGCAAGTGTGACGTTTTCAATACATACCGACAGTGGACTCGATGATGGAGGACATTGGGGATTATTCGGCTCGGGAAGTGACGAAATATATGCTGTGGTGATAACGATACTAGCTTTTGTGGTTATGGTAAAGGGCGTTGACCTTGTAAAGAAAAGTTGGAGTGGTGTTTTGTTCTGGTTTCTTATAGAACTTGCAAATGTTGTGAGTGTAAAACTTGTGACGGCCAAAGATGATCTCACATTTGCTATCGTATGCGCAGAAACGATTATGTTTATTGTATACATGGCTGTTCAGCACAGGTTGAATATTGTGACTTGTCTGTTATCACTGCTTTGTGGAGCTATACTTATATTTGCCGGATGTGATGATGTATTTACCAGTAAGAATAAGATTTCAGGTTCTTCGATTATGGATGAACTGGATCAGGCTGGAAGTATGCCAGACAGGATTTTTGGAGCAAGATATAATATTACGATAATTGAACATCAGGCTGGAATTGGTTTGTGTATATTGTGGTTCATATTGCTTGTGATTTTGTCAATCGCTGTCATTCTGTCTGCAGCAAGGCTTATGAAGGTATCTGCCGGACGTGGAACGTTAGTGCTTGGAATATATATGATAGAAGCATTTCTGATCATATATGCTATATTTGCGGAAATGGGATTTATCAAGCCGGCAGTGACGCTTTTGCTGCATATGAACGAGGTGGTTCCAGTTATGATATTGGGATTTAGAATGTTTTTCATAGAAGATGGCAGCCACAATGAAAAATCCTGCTTCAATGTGTAAATGTCAATGAAAAAGTTTACCAGTTGCATCATTGATTATTACGGAACAAGGAGTATATATGAATAAGCAGATAGTTAATTATAAAAATGATGAAGAAATGCAGAGTATAATAAAAGCAAAACAAAGAAATATCAAAATAATACAAATCCCCATGTATTTGTCGTTAGTGGGAATACTCCTTCCGTTTGTGGGGGTAATATTTGATATATATGGTCCAATTATTGATACTGTTTTTAGAGTGGTGCCTGTAGTATGCATATTTATTGGCTTCTTACTTGCTATACTGTGTAATAAAAAAATGAAAGACCTCAGGGTGTTTATAGGACAGAATATTGTGCTCGGGGTTCTCGAGGAGAGAATTCAGGTTATTGATTATTCGCCAAGTGGTTATGTGGATGAATCTTTTTTAAAAAAATGCAGTATTCTTCCAACTTATAATAGAGCAACAGGTTCAGATTATATTCATGGAATATACAGAAATGTAGAATTTACATACAGTGATCTTGAATTGAAAACAGAAAGTCAGGATTATACTGCAAATGAAAACAACCTGAAAACTACTATTACAGAGTTTTCAGGACAGTTTATGACAATGGCGTTGAGTAAAAGCGTGAATGGATTTGTACAGATAATGGGCAAGAGTAATTCTGGGAAAATGAGGCAAAATAGAAAGGCCGTATACATAGATGAAAAAAACAATATATCAAGCTACTTGAAAACGGGAGATCGCGTATTTGATGACCGGTTTGAGGTTAATGCATCGGGGGATGACCTTGCGTATTCTATTTTGACCCCTCAGTTTATTTCAGGCTTGAAGAAAATGGGAAAACGTACAAGAGTTCAACTTTCTGGAAATATGGGCGTGATTGCCTGCTACAACGAGAAAAATTCATTTGAATTAATTGGAGAAATTAAAGATAATAGCGATATCGAATTATACAGGAAAAAGTTTAGAAAAGAATTATCAGATATTTTAGCGATCCTTGATATAATGATTGATTGTTGCTAAGGGATGATTCGGAATTTAATGTATTATAGAAAACTAGTAAAAGAATCTGTTACACTTATATTTGAAAACAGTCCGAGAGAGTTGAAGGAGAAGCAATTTTTAATACATATGTCCATATTGAGAAAACAAAATGCAATACCGGATTGGGGTTGGATATGCTTCAGGAATAGTATATCATCTCGCTTGACGAATTTGAGGAAAGTTACTATTCTAAAAGTGAAAAGGAAAAGAAGGAGAATAGACGCTTTATGGAGAGCGAATGCAATATAGAGAATAAGATCAGAATGAATTACCGGAATCTCACACAACTTCTTATCTCCCGACACCTAACCATAACCACCATGGAATCTGCCACCTCAGGGCAGATTGCATCCCTCATCACCGACACGGAAGGTTCCTCTGCAGTGCTGAAAGGTGCATTTATCACCTACTGCAATGAGGCGAAGATCATGCAGGGGGTTCCCGCAGAGATCATAGACAAGTATACAGTCTATTCAAAGGAAACTGCAGGTTCAATGGCGCAGGTGTGTAGAAAGGCGTATAATGCGAATATAGGGATCGGCGTGACTGGAACCATGGGAAATGTGGATCCGGCAAATCCAGACGCTTCGATTCCGGGACAGGTATACTTTGCCATAGACATAGATGGCGATGTGGAAGAGTACTATGTGGAGCTTCCACCTCAGCCGACAAGGCTTGCGTACAAGCTTGCTGTGGCGGAGGAGATATATGAGGAGCTTATTAAGAGGCTGGACTGATAGAACGATTATCAAAGGAAGAATAAATGCTATATCTCATATCCGACATCCACGGAGATGTCATGTCATTCAGAAAAATGTTGAAAAAGATAAGCTTTGATCCAGCCGTGGACAACATGATAGTCATGGGAGACATATTTGACTGGAACGATGAGGGAATTTCTCTTCTTGAGTTTATGTCGGACTATCTTGTGGATGGTTCGATGCAGCTCATAAAGGGTAATCATGAACTGTTTGCCCAGATGTACATAGAGGGAAGCATGTCAGAGAGACAGTGGATCATATTCGGCGGTGGTGGAACAGTCAGAGATATCAAGAAGCTCAATGTGGATGATCAGATGAAACTGCATGGGTATCTGGCACATCTGCCACATTACACAGAGATACATTCGCCAAAGTACGGAGTTTGTGTTGTCACCCATCCGGGCATTCATTGTGGCTCGTATGTCAGAAACGCTGACAGGACGATCAATATTACCGAGTCTATTACGAATGCCGTGGGAAGAGATGAATACAGGTTTCTCATATCGCCGGATATCCACAATGTTCCGTTTTCGGATAAGAAGGCATTTGACAGGTATGTGTTCTGCGGACATGTGACGACGAACAGACTCAATGAAGATCATTCATATAACGCTTATGTGACATCATACTATACGGATCTCGACTGCGGAAATGGAGAGAGAAACAGGGGCGGAAAGCTGGCGTGCTATTGCGTGGACGACGACAGTATTTTTTATATATGAGATTTTTTTAAAATTAGGGGTTGATTTTTGAAAGAATATAGAGTATTTTATATTCAACAATTAAATGATACGAAATGGACAAAGGTGTTCTCAAGAAGGAGGACACCTTTCTCTTTTTTTGAGGATACGTTAAGGATTCATTTTTAATCAAGAAAAGGAGTAGTAATTATGATGAACAAAATTTCGGCCGTATTTGGCTCACACGTATTCTCAGATCAGGTCATGAGAGAGAGACTTCCAAAAGCAGTTTACAAGTCACTCAAGGCGACTATTGACAAGGGCGAGCCTCTCGATACATCAATCGCAGATTCAGTTGCAGCAGCCATGAAGGAATGGGCAATGGAGCTTGGTGCAACACATTATACACATTGGTTCCAGCCACTTACGGAGACAACAGCAGAGAAGCACGACTCATTCGTAAGCACAGTCGGTGATGGCGGTGTTATCCTCCAGTTCACAGGCAAGGAGCTCATTAAGTCAGAGCCGGATGCTTCATCATTCCCTTCAGGCGGTCTTCGTGAGACATGCGCAGCAAGAGGATATACAGCATGGGATTGTACATCACCTGCATTTGTAAAGACAACAGATGAGGGAACATGTATCCTCTGTATCCCGGCAGCATTCACATCATATACAGGAGAGTCACTTGACTACAAGACACCTCTTCTCCGTTCGATGGATGCCATCAGCAAGGAAGCCCTTAAGGCTCTTGCAATGTTCGGCAACACAACAGCCAAGAAGGTTACTTCATCAGTTGGTCCTGAGCAGGAGTACTTCCTGATAGATAAGAAGAAATTTGCAAAGAGAACAGATCTTAAGCTCTGCGGACGTACACTTTTCGGAGCAATGCCTCCAAAGGGACAGGAGCTTGATGATCAGTATTTCGCAGCGATCAAGGATAAGATCGCATCATACATGACAGAGTTGAACGAGGAGCTGTGGAAATACGGTATCCTTGCAAAGACACAGCACAATGAGGTTGCACCTGCACAGCATGAGCTTGCACCAATCTTCTCAACAACCAACATCGCCACAGATCAGAACCATCTGGTTATGGCAACCATGAAGAAGATCGCTGCAAAGCATGACCTTGAGTGCGTACTCCATGAGAAGCCATTTGCCGGTGTAAATGGTTCAGGTAAGCACAACAACTGGTCGATCTCAACAGACGAGGGCGAGAACCTCATCGATCCAGGCAAGCATCCTGAGACAAATCTTCAGTTCCAGTTCTTCCTGGCAGCAGTCCTGGCAGCAGTAGATAACAACGCTGAGCTTCTGAGACTTTCCGCTTCATCAGCAGGAAACGATCACAGACTTGGAGCTAACGAGGCACCTCCAGCAATCATCTCAGCATTCCTTGGAGAGCAGCTCCAGTCGATCGTTGAGCAGATCATCGAGAAGGGTGAGGCTACAGAGTCCCCAAAGGGCAAGACATATGTATCAGGTGCATCAACACTTCCTACATTTACAATGGATGCCACAGATAGAAACAGAACATCACCATTTGCGTTCACAGGTAACAAGTTCGAGTTCAGAATGGTTGGTTCAACACAGTCCATCGCATTCCCAATGATGGTACTCAATACAATAGTTGCAGATCAGATCAAGAAGATGACAGATGAGCTTGAGGGCGCTGACGATTTCGAGACAGCATGCAAGGCACTCATCAGAAGAGAACTCACAGCACATCAGAGAATCATCTTCAATGGCAATGGTTACTCAGATGAGTGGGTTGAGGAGGCAGCAAAGCGTGGTCTTCCAAATATTAAGTGCATGGTTGATGCTGTTCCTTATCTTGCAGCAGACAAGAGTGTTAAGATCTTTGAGAATCTTGGAGTTATGGATAAGGCAGAACTTGAGGCGAGAGCTGATGTAATGCTTGAGAACTATGCAAAGAAGATCAACATCGAGGCACTCACTATGATAGAGATGTCTAATGAGGAGATCATTCCTGCAGTTATGGAATATCAGGCAGAACTTGCAAAGGGTGCAGCTGAGATCAAGGCTCTCGGAATTGATCCTACAGTTCAGGTATCACTTCTGAACACCATCTCAGAGAAGCTCACAGAGCTCAAGAGCGCTACAGTAGCCCTTGAGGAGCTGGTTGTAAAGGCATCAGATTACGAGGGAGATACAGAGGCCTGGGCTAAGTATTTCCACAACACAGTATTTGCAGCATTTGACACAGTGAGAAAGCCTGCTGATGAACTTGAGAAGGAACTTCCAAAGACAGCTTGGCCATTCCCAACATACGAGCAGCTGTTATTCGAGCAGTAAAACATAGATTGAGTTTGCTAATCCTACTAAATTCTATATAAAATAGCTTAGAGGCATCCTGTCTGCGGTATCGCAGGCGGGGTGCTTTTTGCGCGTTAAAATCCCGTCAAGCGCGCACATGCGAGAGCTTGCTCGCGGCATGTAGCGCATTTGACAGGATGACGCGACATGAACACGAAGGCCGACAGGCCGGAGTGTGAATGCCGCGCAGAATTGCGGGAGCACGAAGTGCGGAGCAATACTGGAATAACGCGCAAAGCGCGAGAGAAGTGTGAAGCAATTCGGTATTAACGCGCAATGCGGTGGAGAAGTGCGAAGCGGAGGAGCAGGCACCTCCGTCCCCACTTGCCCGCCTCCACAAATTCTGCTATTATATACAGATGTGTTGTGATGTATTTTTGCACCGGCCACGGCATAAACAGGATCATGTGTGTGGCGGATGCTGAAAGAATAGGAGCATAATTTGAAGAATTTATATATAGCAGAGAAGCCCAGCGTGGCGAGGCAGTTTGCCGACGTGCTGGGGGTGAAGGGCAATGCGGGAAATGGTTACCTGGAGTCGGATACAGCGGTTGTCACATGGTGTGTCGGACATCTGGTCACCATGAGCTACCCGGAGGTCTACGATCCGAATCTTAAGAAGTGGAGCCTTTCAACTATTCCATTTATTCCAACTGAATACAAATATGAAGTTCTTCCTGACACAAAGAAACAGTTCAATATCGTTGCGGGATTGCTTACCCGCGATGACATAGGCTGTATCTATGTGGCAACGGATTCAGGACGAGAGGGAGAATACATATACAGGCTTGTGGATTCAATGGCTCACGTAACCGGCAAGGAGAAACGCCGTGTGTGGATCGATTCACAGACCGAGGAGGAGATCCTCAGGGGAATCCGTGAGGCGAAGCCGCTCTCAGAGTACGACAGTCTCAGCGACGCAGCGTACCTTAGGGCCCAGGAGGACTACCTTATGGGTATCAACTTTTCAAGGGCGCTGTCGCTGAAGTTTTCAAATGTAGTCCAGAGGTATCTCGGCATGGACAGATGTGTCATAGCCGTGGGCCGTGTCATGACCTGTGTCCTCGGTATAATAGTGAAGAGAGAGCGTGAGATCAGGGAGTTTGTAAAGACTCCGTTCTACAGACTTGTTGCAAATGTGGGCGAGGAAGGACAGACATTTGATGCAGAATGGAAGGCAGTGAAGGGCACAAAGTATTTCGAGTCGCCTCTTCTGTATAAGGAGAATGGATTTAAAGAGAGACCCGCAGCGGAGCAGCTACTGGCGGAGCTGAAGGCAGGGGAGCCCGAGGCTGTGGCCCAGGCTGTGGAGCGCAAGAAAGAGAAGAAACAGCCTCCGATGCTGTACAATCTGGCAGAGCTTCAGAATGACTGTTCATCATTTTTCAAGATCAGTCCGTCCGATACCCTCAAGATAGTCCAGGAGCTCTACGAGAAGAAGCTGGTAACCTATCCGAGAACAGATGCCAGAGTGCTGTCAACGGCCGTGGCAAAGGAGATAGGACGGAACATATCGGGACTTAAGAATTTCCAGCCTGTGGCAGAATTTGCACAGGGGGCCATGGAGAGCGGCACATATAAGGGAATCGCAAAGACGAAATATGTGAACGATAAGCAGATCACCGACCACTACGCCATCATACCTACCGGACAGGGCTTTGGAGCACTTAGAAGTCTGGCACCTACAGCTCTCAAGGTATATGAGATCATATGCAGGAGATTCCTCAGTATATTTTACCCTGCTGCGGAATACCAGAAGGTTGCAATGACACTCTCCAAGAACGGAGAGAAGTTGTTTGCCAACTTCAAATATTTGATAAACGATGGCTACCTCAAGGTGGCGGCTAACAGCTTTTCCAAGAAGAAGGACGATGTGAAGTACAGCCCTGAATTCATAGCAAGGCTTGCGAAGATAAAGAAGGGTGACAAGCTGAGCGTCCAGGGAATCGACATAAAGGAGGGTGAGACATCCCCACCTAAGAGATACAACTCAGGATCACTGATCCTGACCATGGAGAATGCAGGACAGTTCATAGAGGATGAGGCGCTCAGAGAGCAGATCAAGGGAGCTGGAATCGGAACAAGTGCCACAAGAGACGGGATCATCACCAAGCTGGAGAAGAACAAATATATATCGCTGAACAAGAAGACACAGATAGTGACCCCGACATTCCTTGGGGAGATAATATACGATATAGTATATTATTCCATCAACGGTCTGCTGAGAGCGGACCTGACGGCGAGCTGGGAAAAGGGGCTTGAGGGTGTCGCTGAAGGTCAGATATCCAAGCAGGAATACACGGATAAGATGACTACATTTGTCACCAAATACACAAACCTTGTGAAGCAGATACAGAACCAGAATGGAATAACAGGGGTATTCGACAAAACGAAGGTGTTCTACGCCAAGGGCGGAGGTGCCCAGAAGAAGGAGACAAGAGCCACAGCCAGAACAGGCGCAAAGGCGGAGAAGAATGCGGATACACAGTGATTGCACATACTGATTCAAAGGTGTATAACATAGTATGTATCAGTTATATGTGATAGAAAAGGAGACTATTATTATGGAAGATATACAGTCAGTTGTAACAATAAAGGAGCTCTACAGCCTGGATCAGACCATGGCAAAGCCTCTTCTTGAGAAGCTTACCTATCCATGGGAGGCGCTTCCACTTATCAAGGATTTCGTGCTTGAGCTTGGAAAGAGTCTGGACAAGGATGAGTACAATGAGGTGGATGAGCATGTGTGGATCCACAAGAGCTGTAAGGTGTATGGAACAGCAACCATCCTTGGACCGACAATCATAGGTGCAGGCACAGAGGTTCGCCCGGGTGCGTTCATCAGAGGAAGCGTACTGGTCGGAGAGAACTGTGTGATAGGTAATTCAACAGAGCTCAAGAATGTCATCATATTCAACAACGTTCAGGTTCCTCATTACAACTATGTTGGAGATTCAGTTCTCGGCTTCAAGTCACACATGGGTGCCGGAAGCATCACGTCCAATGTGAAGTCTGACAAGACTCTGGTTCACGTTAAGGGAAATGTGGACGGACAGAGCTTTGACATTGCAACAGGACTTAAGAAGTTTGGTGCAATGCTCGGAGATAATGTTGAGGTTGGCTGCAACAGCGTCCTCAATCCTGGAACCGTAATAGGAAGATTCAGCAACATCTATCCTGTATCAAGAGTCAGGGGATATGTGCCGGGAGGCAGTATTTTCAAGGATAAGGATAACATAGTTGCAAAGCAGTAACGACCGTATAAACGGTGGGATAAATAAAGGACATATGACCGTATATAATACAAGATATATACGGTCATATGTCCTTTTGTTTTGGCAGAAAGCACCGTGACAGCTAGTTGATCACGGCATCCTTCAGGGCATTTCGTATGGAATCTATGATAAGTCTGGTAGTGTATGTGCTGTCTCCGGAAGGTGTTATATCGTCCACGGAAGATATGTAGTGAAGCTGAGTATTGATATCCTCGAGTGCCGTTTCAAGAAGTGGGTACATGGTGGTCACAGTCTCATCCACCTGTTTGAATGACACATCTGTGATGTAGTCCTCATCCACAGTGACCATGACGGACAGAGTGTTTTCTCCCAGAACAAGGGAAGATGAGTATGTCCCCGGTGTGTAATGTATCTCGTCGAGCTTAGGAGACGGATCAGTCTGGGCTGAGGTTGCGATGCTCCTGGCTGAACCACTGGTGTCATCTGAATCTTTGCCGCGGAACATGGTGATAAGTATAATGACAAATACGATCACAAGTGCCAGCAGTATGGCGGTGTATATGAGTTCTTTTGATTTTAATACGATAAGTTTAGTTGATGACATTATTTGCTCTCCCTGTTTTTTATATATTTTATTCACAAGAGAGCGATTTTATGAGAAAATTATTAGCAGATGAAAAAACAGCATAGATAACAGTATATTGAGGTGTAAGGAGAATACAGATGGCAATACAGTTTGTACTGGGACCCGCCGGTTCAGGAAAAACAGAATATGTGATAAAGAAGCTGATAGAGGAGTCGATGGCTCACGGAGACCTGAATTATTTGTACGTGGTTCCAGAGCAGTTCTCCATGGAGGCGCAGAGAGATATAGTGACCATGCATCCGAGGCATGGAACAATGAACATAGATGCCATAGGCTTCAACAGGCTTGCGTACCGGGTATTCGATGAGCTGTCAGTGAATCCGGGAAGGGTTCTGGAGGACTTTGGAAAGAGCATGCTCATCAAGAAGATACTTATAGAGTCACAGGACGAGCTCCTTGTTTATGGAAGCTATATCAACAAGATGGGTTTTATAGATGAGATGAAATCCATGATGTCTGAGCTGTTCCAGTATGCGGTTGACAGGGATTCGATCGACGCAGTCATGGACAAGCTGGATAAGGACAGTCTGGTATACAGAAAAATGCATGACATCAGGCTTATATACGAGAGATTTGAGGAGTATAACAGGGATGACAGCTATATAGTTGCGGAGCAGCTCATAGAGCTGCTAGCTGAGTGCGTGGACAGGTCGGATATGCTGGCGCACAGCCATCTGTATCTTGACGGATTCACAGGATTTACACCGGTACAGATGGATCTTATCAGGAAGCTCATGACACGCGTTGAGAGCATGATATTTGTATTTACGATAGATGCGTCGCAGATAGGCTTCACAAAGCCGAAGGAGTACGAGCTGTTCAGACTCACCAAGGAGACTGTGCAGGCGCTTGTGAGAATGGCGGGTGATGAGCAGGTGGACATACTGGATAATGTCGTTATGTGTCAGGATCGCAGACCGTACAGATTCGAGAAAAGCAAGGAGCTTGCAGGACTTGAGGCCAATCTGTTCAGATATCCCCATGGCAGAGTCACAGGCGATGACGGAGACATACATGTGGTCGCTGTGGACAGGGCGGCAGACGAGGCTGAGTATATAGCGGGAAGAATACGAGAGCTTGTCAGGGACAAGGGATACCGTTATAAGGATATAGCCGTGGTTGCGGGTGATCTGCAGGATGTGGCAAGGTATTACCGTCAGGCGATGGAGGAATACGATATCCCTGTGTTCATAGATGCAAATATATCTCTTAAGGGAGATCCGTGCTCAGACACCATAAGGGCTTTCCTCGGTGTGATGACGGACAACTTCTCATTTGACAGCGTGTTCAGACTGTTAAAGTCAGGAATGACCGGTGTGGATCAGGACGACATTGAGAGGATGGAGAACTATGTGCTTCTCAGGAATCTCAGGGGTTACAGGAGCTGGACGAAGGAGATAACCGATGACAGGAATCCTGACTATGCGGCAGACATGGAGTCTATAAGAGCCCAGATCATGGAGCTTTTCCCGGACAAATGTATCGATGTGTGGAAGCCGGCAAGCCCTGGCTCCAAGAACACAGTGAGAACATATACGGAATCTCTTTACAGCTTCCTTGCGCAGCTTGATGTGTGCGGTAAGCTTGAGGCTCATAAGAAAGTGCTGTATGAGCAGGAGAGATGGGATGAGGGAGATGCATACGGAAGGATATTTGACAAGGTTGTTGCCCTGTTTGAGAAGATGGAGGCTATAATCGGCGATGAGAAGCTTACCGTAAAAGAATATGCGGGAATCCTGGATGCAGGCATAGCGGATATGGAGATCGGTATAGTGCCTCCGACTATAGACCGCGTGGTGGTCGGCGATATGACGAGATCAAGGCTCAACCATATAAAGGTGCTGTTCATGGCGGGAGTGAACGAAGGCATAATTCCGAAACCGGCCAAGAAGGGCAGGATACTCTCCGGTGCAGACCGCCAGAGTCTTGAGGACTACGGTATAGAGCTGGCTCCATCAGATAAGACAAATGCGTATATAGAACAGTTCTATATATACACCACGCTCACCAAGGCGTCGGATATGATCTATGTGCTGTGCCGAAAGATCGGAGAGGATCTCAAGTCCATGAAGCCGTCATACCTGATAGACAGGATAAAGAATATATTCCCGGATATACGGACGGAGGAGTATGATGTGGACGGTCAGATGCCGGAGACTGCGGCGGGAGCGCTCAGATACATCATCAGACATTCTGATGACGTTGAAGCAGGGGAGACGCTGGACGCTGTCAGAAAACTGCTTTCGAAGATGGGATATGGCAGACAGCTCAGATCGATCAATTTCGGGCAGAATTATGTTAACTCGTCAAAAAATCTGTCTCCAGATACTGTACGCCTTATATATGGAGAGAATCTGGTGGAGAGTGTGTCCAAGCTTGAGCGGTATGCTGAGTGCCAGTTCAAGTATTTCCTGACATACGGACTTTCGCTCAGAGAGAGGGAGACATACAGGATAGGCGCTGCAAATGTTGGTAATATACTTCACAGAACCATGGAGAAGATATTCTCATTTGTCAGGATGTTCAGGGACAACGACTGGGTACATCTGGACGAGGCGGAGCTGGAACAGAAGGCGGTGGAATTTGCAAATGAATCTGCGGAGGATGAAGCCGGGCTGTACTTTGAGGATTCTTCAAGAGCGGCATACATGAAAAAGCTTCTGGCGGATGTTGCGTCGAGGACAGCCAGGACGCTCCGCACATTTATCAGATGTGGGGAGATGGACCCGGAGAATTTTGAGCGGCGGTTCAACACATCGGAAAATGCAGACAACATAGACAGATATATATTCAATCTTCCAAATGGACTCACGATGAGCCTCAAGGGAGTTATAGACAGAATAGATGAATTTACGGATGACAGGGATGCTTATTTCAAGATCATAGATTACAAGTCATCTGATAAGAAGCTGGATATAGACAAGGTGCTCGGAGGACTCCAGATGCAGCTCGTGACATACGGCGCCATAGCCTGCGAGCTTGAAAAGCGCAGGATGGCACAGCTTGGAAGACCTGGTGGTATACATGTGGGCGGACTTCTGTATTATACCTTTGACAATCCGGCATGTGACGTGACGGCAATGGGAGATAAGATCAGATACACCGATGACGGCATGGGATTTGCGGCCGATGACGAGGTGTTCGGGGGAGTGCTTGTGGACACCTTCGAGAAGAAGATACTTGAGGAGTCCAGATATTCAGGCCTGTACAATGGAGATAACAGGGCGCTGAAGGTCATGGACAACAGCTCAGCGACACTCAAGAACGGACAGAGCCTTGAGGAGACTCTTATAACAGATCTCATGGAGGCGAACCGCAGGAACATAGAGAGGCTTGCCGGCAGTATAGCCGAGGGAAGCATCGAGATAAATCCGGTCAATGAGGGCAAGGCAAATGCGTGCAAATACTGTGATTTTAAGGGCATATGTGCATTTGACAGCAAGTATTCAGGCAATTCATACTCCAGGATCTATAGGGGCGAGGCGGAAAATTACAACCGCAAAGCTGAGGATATAAAGAATATCAAGACTGAATACAAGAAGGTCAGGGGCGATATGGAGAAGGCCGTTAAGTCATGTGACAGCGCCCGGAAAAAGTATGAGGATGCAAAGAAGAAGGTAGATGACCGCGGCGATAAGGCAACACAGAAGATGAGGGATACTCTCGAGAGCACCGGCAGGAAGCTTGCGGAGGAGAGGGTGCATCTTGAGGAGCTGAGGGAACTGTCTGAACAGATAGTGAAGAGAGCTGCTGAGTTCGATATAGAGATAAGTGAGGAATGATGACATGGGAAAAGATATGAAGACTGACAATGGAATAAAGTGGACAGACCAGCAGGCGCATGTCATCGACACAAGGCATGGCAATCTTCTTGTATCTGCAGCGGCGGGGTCAGGTAAGACGGCGGTGCTCGTGGAGCGTATCATAGAGATGGTGGCTGGAAGAAATTCACGTGGTGACAGAATAGAGGGAAGCGAGCCGGTATCTGTGGATGAGCTTCTTGTCGTTACATTTACAAATGCGGCAGCGGCCCAGATGAAGGAGAAGATAGGACAGGCACTGCAGAAAAAGATAGATGAGATGATGGCGAAGGGCGAATATGACGAGCATCTTATAAAGCAGATGACATTGATCAACCATGCTGACATCTGCACCATAGACAGCTTTTGCCTTAGGATAGTGAAGGAATACTTTGCGAGGGTGGAGCTCGACTGTGCATTTGGCATAGCGGACGACACGGAGATGAAGATCATAAAGCACGACGTGATGGATCAGGTCATGGAGATGTGCTATGAGGATGAATCGGTCGTGCCTGGTTTCGACAGGCTGATAATGACGTTTGCGAGAAATGAGAGTGACAGTGCCGTGCCGGATATCGTTGAGAGGATAATAAAGGTTATATCCAGCTATCCGGAGCCGAAGAAATGGCTTGCGCAGGCGGCGGATGCCATGAAATTTGCCGTGGATACATCATCCACTGAGGAGGAGAAGAGAAGAGAAGTCATGGGGATTCCGATGGTCAGAACATTTGCGGACAGGGTGTACATGATGCTCAGAACTGCGGATGATATGGTCAGGGAGTGCCAGAAATATGCAACGGAGGCGTATGGCCTTGAGGCGTACGGACTCCGTGTGGATAAGGATGTTGAGCTGATAACACACATGCTCAGAAGCTGTGGCGGGGAAGACGACCTGCATGTTGACCTGTTTGAACTCAGAGATATATACAGATCGTCATTGAGACCGGAGGGACTCAAGATGGAGAAGGATGCCCAGGGCCGGAGTATATGCTATGCATTTGACAGATTTGTGAACCCGGGCGGTGGAGCTGACCCGGAGAAGAAGGAATTTGTCAAATCAAGGCGGGATGTGTATAAGTCGATCATAGACGACATAGTTTCGGTCGTCCTGGATGTGGATGACATTCTGAGGCAGGCAGCCATGACTGAGCCAGTGATATCATCACTTTTGAAGCTCACTGAGCTTTATATGGATGAGCTGATGAAGGTCAAGATGGACAAGAATATGTTCGAGTTCCACGACATAGAGGAGTTCGCATTCAGGATACTTTGCGATGGAATAGAGGATGACAGGGCTGTCCCTTCAGAGATTGGAAAGGAAGTCTCAAGGCGGTACAGGGAGATACTTATAGATGAGTATCAGGACAGTAACTTTCTGCAGGAATACATTCTGGCAAGTGTGTCGGGACATGGTGAGGATATCCAGAACACATTCATGGTCGGCGATGTCAAGCAGAGCATATACAGATTCAGAATGGCGAGACCGGATCTGTTCATAGAGAAGTATGACAGCTACCGCAGGCTGGGTGATGCTGACATAGCGGACCCGGACATAGATGGCAACAGCATACTGCTGACCAGAAACTTCCGAAGTGAGATAAATGTGTTAAAGACGGTGAACTCAATATTTGCCCAGCTCATGAGGCGAGAGATAGGAGACATAGAGTACGATGAGGGCGCAAAGCTCAATTCCAGATTTGCCATAAGTGACGGAGAAGGGATGACGGAGCCGGATGACGTGGATCATGGCCCTGTATCAGAGTTCATACTCATAGACAACAATATGAGAGAAGCGGATGTATCTGAGGAGTATGGCAATCCTGAGGTTGAGGCGAATTATATCGCCGGTAAGATACGTGATATTGTTGACGGAAGTGAACCTCTGTATGTTGGAAGTGGTGCTGACAGGAGACCTGTCAGATATAAGGATATCGTCATACTGCTTAGAAGTGTGTCCACAGCATCCACCGTATTTGACAGGGTATTTCAGGAGAAGGGCATACCTCTGTATATTGAGAGTGAGAGTGGCTACTTTGATGCTGCTGAGATACGGACACTGGTCAGCATGCTCTCCATAGTTGATAACAGCTACGTGGATTACGACCTGGCTGCTGTCTTAAGGTCGCCACTGGTGGGCCTTGATGAGGAGGAGCTTGCGGTTATAGTGGGTGAATACCGCAGCAGATACGAGAAGAACGGCACGGACTGGAACGCCAGGCTTTATGACAAGGTCATAGATTATATGGACACCCATGTGGGCGAGAAAAAACACGCTGTGGACAGACTGTGGGAATTCCTCCGCATGCTTGACTATCTCAAGAAGAATAAAAATTATATGTCCATAAGCGACATAATAAGATACGTGCTGGACACCACCGGATTTTACTGGTTTGTCGGTGCCAGACCGATGGGAAGAAGACGCCAGGCGAATATCGACATGCTCATCAAGAAGGCGGATGATTTCGAGGAGAACAGCAAGGGCGTGTTCAACTTCATCCGATATGTTGATGAGCTCAAGACAAATGATCTGGATTTTGCAGAGGCTGATGTGGTCAGTGAGAATGAGGACGTCGTCCGAGTCATGACCATGCACAAGAGCAAGGGACTGGAGTTCCCTGTTGTATTTGTGTCTGGGCTCGGCAAGGAGTTTAATCTGATGGACACCAGATCAAATGTGCTTGTCCACCAGGATCATTATCTGGCGTGCGACCAGGTCGACCTCAGAACAAGAGCCAGAAGAATGACATTTTTCAAGCGGATAATGAGTAAGAATATCGTTGCGGAGACCTATGCCGAGGAGATGAGAGTCCTGTATGTGGCGTTAACCAGGGCAAAGGAAAAGTTGTACATGACCGGGTGCGTGAAGGATGCAGATAAATTCAAGGCAGCCTGTGATATGTATATAATCGGAGACAGGATGAATTATGCATCTATCATGAAAGCAAATGGCTATGCCGCCTGGATATATACCGCGCTCAGATATGTGGGAGAGTGCGATCATGTGAAGAGCATCGAGGTGGAGGCCGACAGCTTTATGTCTCCTGAGACTGATCAGGATGAAGCAGAAAATATGACAGTGGAAGCCTCTGAAGCGAAGCTCGACAAAGAACTGTATGACCATGTGAAGAACGGACTGGAATTCAGGTATGGCTACAGACATTCGGGGCTTAAGAGTAAGATGTCCATAACCGAGATAAAAAGACTTCAGGCGCACGGTGAGGATGCCATTACACCGGATATCCTAACCAGCAGGGAGTACAGTGCCAGAAGTGAGGTCCCAATCCCAGCATTCATGAGTGAGGAGAGGATAGTCCATGGAAATGAGATAGGAAACATTTATCACAAGATCATGGAGCTTGCAGACTTCTCAGGGAAAACTGTTGCGGATGCGGAGAAGGATGTCGACAGAGTGTTTGAGCTTGGGTTATTTGATGAGCTGTACAGAGAGCGGATAAGACCAAAGAAGATATATAAGATGATACACAGTGAGATAGGACAGCGCATGGCGGCTGCGGGCAAGTCGGACAGACTGTACCGTGAGAGACAGTTCTACATGATGATGGAGCCCGGAGAAATAATGAGCTCACTTAAGGACTGCGGAGACGAGACGATAGTTGTACAGGGAATCATAGATGCCTACTTCGAGGAGGATGGCGGCATAGTTCTTCTGGATTACAAGACAGACAGCGTGAAGGATGCGTCGGAGCTGGTTAAGAGATACCATGTCCAGCTCGACAAATACGCCGATGTGCTTGAACAGCTCACCGGCATGAAGGTTAAGGAGAAGGTCATATATTCATTCTGTCTTGATACAACGGTAAACTTGTAAACCGTACGCTGAATTGATATAATAAGACCGGGTATGCAAAAACGATATAGTGATGAAAGGACATGCGCATGATAATAGCGGAGAATCTTAAGAAGGTGTATGGCGGAGACATTGTATCAGTTGATGATCTCAGTTTCCATATACACAAGGGTGAGATAGTAGGATTTGTTGGACAGAATGGTGCGGGTAAGACAACTACCATCAAGATGCTGACAGGTATACTTATGCCGACGGAGGGCAGAGTAAAGATAAATGGTTTCGATATGAGAGAAAAGCCGATGGAGGCCAAGCAGTCCATGGGTTATATAGCCGACAATCCTGATATATTTCTCAGACTTACGGGACTTGAGTATGTTAATTTCATCGCTGATATATATGGAGTATCGACCACCGAGAGAAAGCAGAGGATAGAGCAGATGGCTGAGCGCTTTGGTATGGAGGACAGCCTGAACAGACAGATGGTCAGCTATTCCCACGGTATGCGCCAGAAGATGATGGTCATAGCTGCGCTTGTGCACAATCCACCTGTATGGATACTCGACGAGCCTATGACGGGACTTGATCCGAATGCGGCATATGAGCTCAAGAAGATGATGCGTGAACATGCCGACGCAGGAAACTGTGTATTCTTTTCAACACATGTTCTCGAGGTTGCAGAGAAGCTCTGCGACAAGATAATCATGATAAGAAAGGGAAAGGATATATACCAGGGAACTCTGGATGAGCTTGAGACACAGCACAGGAACAAATCTCTTGAAGAGATATTTGTGGAGATGACGCATGAAGAATTTTAGGATATTGCTCAGTATGATAAGCAGGAATAATGATATGGAGATGCCGGAGCACGGGGACAAGGCAAAGGCATATAAGGTCATGGGAATCATCGCCATGTGCTGTATCATGATCCCGTGCTGTATCGTTGTGGGATTTATAGTTTACATAATGACTGCCGCACTCATGGAGGCGGGAGGCTGTACAGAGGGACTCAACCTCGTTATCCAGCTCATGTCGGTGTTCGGCGTTATATTCAGTATAATGGTCATATTCAATCTGCTTTATTTTTCATCTGATCTTGATCATTTACTGCCGCTGCCTGTGAAACCGGCAGAGCTTGTGGCCGCCAAGTTTACACACGCATATTTTGCCGAGAGCGTCATGGAGTTTATGGTTCTCTTCTGTGGATTTATCGGTTACTTTGTAGCCGCAGAGATAAAGCCGGTATCCGTGATAACCTCATTACTTGGCGTATTTTTACTTCCGATTCTGCCGCTGGTGTACTGTGGTATATTTGCACTGATAGTCATGGCGTTTTTCAGCAGACTCAAACTGCTCAGAAATGTGGACTTCATGGTGGGACTTGCGGTTGTAGTGTTTGCAGGCCTTTTCATATGGTCATTTGCACAGATGGACTCTGTGAATATAAATAATTACATAGACAGCCTTAAAAATGGTGACAATATATTCATAAAGGTAATGAACAATATATTTTTCACGGTTCCGCTGTTCCTGAAGGCATTGGGCAGTAACAACATCGTGTATATGTTGCTCTTTGTGCTTGTGAACGCTGGCTGTGTGGCACTTCTGTTTTTCCTTGGAAATCTGCTGTACCTCAGGGGCGTATACCTTGTGTCATCCACCGGAAGGTCGGGACGCCGCCAGAAGGAAGTTGTCGGGCTGCAGAACTTTGCCATAAAGACACCGTTCAGATCATATATGGCAAAGGAGATAAAGACACTGGTGAGGACTCCGGCATACAGGAAGTATTGCGTTGTGGTCAACCTGATATGGCCGATACTCGTTGTGGCATTGTTCAATATACCTGCAACTGCGGATTCGATCAGGGCATTCAGAGACACATTTGGAAGAGGGCTTTTCCTGGCTGACATGGTCATGCTGGTTGCGGTCATCGCCCTGGCATTCTTTGCAACAGCGATGAACAGTATCGCATCCACGGCGTTCACCAGAGAGGGAAGCCATATATCATTTATAAAGCACATCCCGATGACATATGATCTCCAGATCCGCGCAAAGGTCTGGGTTAGCATGCTGTTCAGCGGAGTGACGATCGCGGTTACCACGGTTATCCTCTGCATATATATGGAGTGTAGTGTTATAGACAGTGTGTATTATGTTGTGCTGGGAATCCTCGGCTCGGGCATTTGCACATACACAGGTGTGCTTCTCGATTCAACACATCCGAAGCTTGACTGGGAGGATGAATACGGTGCGCTCAGAGGCAATCTGAATGCATTCTTTAATATGGCTATTGCAATTGTTATAGCAATTGTTTTGTGTGTGGCAGGATATCTTGTTTTCAAGTTTACAATGATCCCGTCATATGCAGTATATATTATTTTCTTTATAATAATGGGAGCTATACTCGTTATCCTGCGCAGTATTACTATGCGCAGGAGTGCGTGGAATATAGACACTGATGTGTACAGTTATTAACAGGAGGCAATGAAAATGGCACAGAAAAATGCGTGGAACAAATACAAGAAGGATGAGATAAAGGAGCTGGAGAGCCTGTGTAAGGACTACAGGGAATTCCTTGACAATGGCAAGACAGAGAGAGAATGCGTTAAAGAGATCGTCAGACAGGCAGAGGATCACGGCTACAGAGATCTGAAGAAGATCATTAAGAACAAGGAGAGCCTTGCAGCTGGAGATAAAGTGTATGCCGTGTGGATGAACAAGACGGTCGCCATGTTCAATATAGGAAAGAAGAAGCTTGAGAAGGGCATGAACATACTCGGTGCACACATTGATTCCCCTCGAATGGATGTGAAGCAGAATCCGCTTTATGAGAAGGGTGGATTTGCATATCTCGACACTCACTATTACGGCGGAATCAAGAAGTATCAGTGGGTAACACTCCCACTTGCCATACACGGTGTTGTTGCAAAGACAAATGGTGACGTTATGACAGTGAACATAGGAGAGGACAAGAATGATCCGGTATTCTGTGTTACAGATCTTCTCATACATCTCTCTCAGGAGCAGCTCAAGAAGAGAGCGGATTCAGTGATAGAGGGAGAGCAGCTTGACATACTGTTTGCAAGCAGACCGCTTGAGGGCAAGGAGAAGGAGGCTGTAAAGGAAGCTGTACTTGCGCTACTTGAGAAGAAGTACGATATGAAGGAGGAGGATTTCCTCTCAGCAGAGCTCGAGATCGTTCCTGCAGGAAAGGCAAGGAACTGCGGTATAGACGAGAGTATGATCATGGCATATGGCCAGGACGACAGAGTGTGTGCATACACATCCCTTGTCGCCATGCTTGAGGCTGACGATCCGGAGAAGACGACCTGCTGTCTGCTCACTGACAAGGAGGAGATAGGAAGTGTTGGAGCAACAGGAATGCAGTCACACTTCTTTGAGAATACTGTAGCTGAGATCATGAACGCCATGGGTGGCTTCTCAGAGATCTCACTCAGAAGATGTCTTGCATCGTCAAGGATGCTGTCATCGGATGTATCTGCGGGCTTTGATCCTACATTTGAGTCAGCATTTGACAAGAAGAATGCGGCTATCTTCGGTGAGGGAATGGTATTTAACAAGTTCACAGGATCAAGAGGAAAGTCAGGATCAAATGACGCAAATGCAGAATACATGGCGGCTATAAGAAAGATCATGGATGATGCGGAGATCACATACCAGACAGCCGAGCTCGGCAAGGTAGATGTCGGTGGCGGCGGAACCATCGCATATATACTTTCACTGTATGGTATGGAGGTAATAGACTGTGGCGTGGCTGTACTCAACATGCATGCACCATGGGAAGTGACATCCAAGGCAGATATATATGAGACCAAGAAAGGATATGTTGCATTCCTCAAAGAGGCGTAGGAGCGGACATATCTTCGGAGGAAAAAATGAGAGATCATCAAAAGAAACTTATCATATACGTGATAATACTTGCCGTGGCGACAGTGATGTGGCCACGGCTTAGTGTGTTTGCAGATGAGGATTTTACATCAAATTATAACCAGAGGACATTCTCCGATACCGATGGGTTTGACAGTGGAGAGGCAAATTGTGTGTGCCAGTCTGTGAGTGGATACATATGGATAGGTACGGACAACGGACTTTACAGGTATGACGGAAGTGAATTTACACTGTTCTCACTGGACGGTGACGAGGATGCCACGAAATATTCGATCAACTGCATTTATCTCACAAGTGATGAGAAGCTGTATGTTGGAACGGACAACTATGGACTCTACATGTATGATAACGGAACCTTTCAGAGAGTTTCCGAGATGTACAATCTGGGTGTGTCGACCATCAACGCCATGTACGAGGACGATAACAAGAATCTGTGGATAGCGGCCTCGTCGGGAATATTTCGTCTGTCATCTGACGGTGCGGAAGCTCTGGCTGATGATGTCGTGTCAGGACTCAGCGTGGGAAATATATCAGGACATGGGGACTATGTGTATGCAATAGCCAATAATGATATTTTGATAACCGTTGATCCTGAAAGACATGTCTCCATAACCAACAAGTCAGAGTACAGGGTCGACGATATAAACTCACTGTATGTTGACGAGAATGGCAACAGATATTATGGATCCGCCGGATACAGCATCCTTAAGATAGGAACAGACGGCAAGAATGAGATCATCAACACGGGCAACCTTCACGGAATCAACAAGATATATTCGGATGGCGACAACATCTGGGCGCTTGCCGATGACGGTGTTGGATATATCTCATCAAAGGGTAATGTGACAGCCATCGGGGGACTGAGCTTTAACGAGTCGATGAGCGATATGATCATAGACTTTGAGGGCAATTACTGGTTTACGTCATACAGAAAAGGTATTCTTCAGTTGGAGAGGAGCAAGTTCCAGAATGTCACCATGAAGTACGGCATAGACAGCTCCATCGTGAACTGTGTGACGAGCTACAATGGCAACACGTTTATAGGAACTGATGAAGGTCTGTATATCGTAGATTCAAATGGCAAGCTTGTGATGAGTGCGGACAATGAGCTCGTATCAAAGCTCAGCGGTATAAGTATACGAGATCTGTATGTGGATTCGGACGATCATCTGTGGATAGCTACATATAAGATATATGGTGTAATAAAGGTGAGCCGAAACTGGCAGTACAAGAGCTACAGCCGTGGAGAGTCATCACTCATAAGCAATGCCGTGAACTGTATAACTGAGATAAAGCCGGGAACGGTGGCGGTTGGAACAGAGAACGGTATATCTGTGATAGAGGGCGATGATGTCGTAAAGAGCATATCGAGACTGGATGGACTTGATAACCCTGACATAATCAGCCTGTACGCAGACGAGACCGGCGAGCTGTATGCCGGTTCCAACGGCGCTGGCGTGTTTATAGTTGACACGGATTATACTGTCGGCAAGATGAAGCTGGATGATACCCAGAAGATGAGCGTTGTGTCAAGTATGGTCCGCGGAAGCAGCGGTTTGTGGATAGGAACGGACAATGGTCTGTATTATCAGGAGGGAACCGTCAGACAGGTCACCACCGTGGATAACACCAACGGTATATACGATCTCATAATGGACGATCAGGGATACCTGTGGATGTTTGGTTCCAGAGGTTTATACAGATATTATGAGAAGGATATACTGAGCAATGCCTCACCTGAATATATAAGCTTTACGAAGAACGACGGAATAATATCCAACATAACAGAGAAATCAACCAACTATGTGTCAAAGACAGGCGTTGTGTATGTGTGCTGCGATGAAGGGCTGTGCAGGATAAATCTCAATTCAGAGTATGTGAACGAGGTAGCTCCTAGGGTTCGTATTGCCTCCATAGAGGTGGATGGAACTGAGCATCAGTTCTCAGATCTGGACGGACAGATAGATGTGCCGAAGAACACCAACAGAATAACTATCAAGTTCTCAGTCCTTAGTTATGTAAACCGTGCTGACATATCAGTGGAGTATTACCTTGAGGGCTTTGAGAGCGAGAAGAGAACGCTCACGGGAACTGACAAGATGGAGGTCGAGTACACCAATCTTGAGGGAGGTACTTACCGTTTTATGTTAACTGCAAAAAATGCGGACGGCGTGGAGTGTGAACAGCCGCTTACATTTGTCATAGACAAGGAACTTGGTTTTTTCGAGACGAATCTGGCAAAGATGCTCCTTGTGATATTTATAGTTCTTCTTATCTTAGTGGGAATAGCTGTTGCGAGAAGTATCTTCAAGCTTCTCAGAAGACAGAACGAGCAGGTGGAAGAGCTCAGCAAGAAGAGTGAGGAGGCGGAGAAGTCCAATCAGGCAAAGAATGATTATGTAAACTATCTTAATCATGAGATAAGAACTCCACTCAATAACATAATCGCCATCTCAGAGCTTGCCATGAGAAACTGTCAGGATACCCAGAGTGATGAGTATGCACAGTACGGTGCCATGTATGCTGCGGGAAGAGAGATACTCGATATGTCCGATGGAATATCGAAGCTTTCAAACCTCAAGGAC
>ERZ839741.1428-NODE-1428-length-25550-cov-3.577290_pt1 | contig 25550 bp, 19 predicted proteins | sample MGYA00519880_ERZ839741 | MGnify/ENA primary metagenome ERZ839741 (study PRJEB31850, sample SAMEA3708851) | human gut metagenome | biome: human gut; feature: human-associated habitat; material: faeces | place: China | collected 2014 ...
GTTCAACAATGTATCTTTCCTTTGTTTTATTTCCATATTTAACATTTTTTAATTTATATTCTTTTAATGCTGTCCCTTTTTCATTAGAAAAATATAAAATAAAATCCTGTTTATCCTGCTTATTGTTTCCTAAATCTGATACAAAATCAGAAGCATTCATTGCATTTAAATACTTTCCGTCTTTTCCTGTACATGGTTTTCCTTCTACAGTAAATGCAACGTACTCAACTGACTTTAACTGTATAAGACTTAAAACAACTGAAGACCTAAGCAGCAGTTCTCTTTTAGAACTTAAGTCATAATATTTCTTACTAAAATCTATTTTCACTACTCCGTCTAAAAAGTCATAGCCGTTTACCTTTACACTTTTTGGTATTGCACTTTTATAATTCTGCTCTTTTCCCTGAGTAGTTAAGCAATCAAGTATTTCACCAATACTTTGAATTGTACTTTTATTTTTCAGGTTATGTTGTTCAGTTGCAACTGTATTTTCACTTTTTGAAACGTAGTAAACCGACAAACCTGATTTTTTCTTTTCTTCATTATTGCCACAGGCAACAAACAAAGATGCAACCATACTTAACATTACGGTAATAATTAAAATTCTTGTAGTTTTCATTTTTACACCCTTATACAATATATTTAAGCGGAATTCTTACAATAAATGTTGTTCCCTCTCCTTCTTTACTATGAATCTTAATTGATCCATGATGCTTGAGAACAATATCTTTTGTAATAGCCAAACCTAAACCTGTTCCACCGGTCTCTCTGGCTCTTGCCTTATCCACTCTAAAGAATCTTTCAAAAACTCTTTCCTGATCTTCCTCTGCAATACCAATACCTGTATCAATTACCTTTAGGTAAAAATACTGATGGTCTGAATTAAGTGAAACTGTAACCGTCCCATCCGTATTGTTATATTTTATTGCATTTTCAACTAAGTTAGTTGCAACACTTGCAAATTTTATCTCATCTACATCGGCAATAACTGGTCTGAAACTTTCAAATACAAGCTCGATGTTTTTATTTTCAGCAATAGGTTTTAGTCGTTTTAATACAGTCTCTAATATTTCATTGATATTTACAGTTGAAATATTAAGTTCTACATCCGGCTTTTCCATTTTAACCAAACTTAACAAATCGGTTATAATGTCATTTTCCCTGTCAATTTCCTTACAAATATCACCTAAAAATTCCTGATATAATTCTTCAGGCATCCCCTGATTTCCAATTAAGGATTCTGCCAACACCTTCATTGATGTAATCGGTGTCTTTAACTCATGGGAAACATTTGAAACAAATTCCTGTCTTGTTTTATTTTGTGCTTTCATTCTATCTACATAATGAGAGAAATCTTCTGTTATTTTCGTTATTTCAGCATATTTACTCTTATTCTCATCATGTGTATGACCATGTGTAATTCTCTTAATTGAACCGTACATTTCCTTAATCGGTCTGTTAAATGCTACCGAACAAATCCATGCCATAATAAGTGCAAAAACAGCAACTAACGAATCTGCAATTGCTGCAAATCTGTCAACTGTTTTTCTATAGCTTTGTACATCCTCCATAGAATATCTGATATACAAAACACCTATAATGCTTGACTTGTTATTAACTATATTATTTGAAACATTAACGCTTATAATCAAAGGCTGGGCAAATTCAACATATTTACCTTTTTTGCTGTTAATAAATATGCTTTTTCCCTCCATTGCCTTGATTACATTCTCAGCAACACTTGTTTTTCCAACTGCACTGTTGTCTGTATCTTCAACAATAACATACTGGCTGTTAATAATCTGTACTCTACAGTTATGTTCCCCTATTTGAGTTTCTATAACCTTAGACTGGTTATTTTTTTCTAAATAACCCTCACTTACTATGCTATTTTTTAGCATGGAGTTGTTTATTTTAAATCGTTCTATCTTCTTATCACTATAAGAGTCTACCGATAAATTTACCAATACAATACTAACAATTATTGTTGGTATCATTATTAGTAAAGACACCGATATAAATATCTTAAATCTTAAGCTTCTTAATAAATTAATTATTTTTTTTAACCACTTTTTTTCCATTGTTCTATCCCTGGAAGTAATAACCCATGCCCCACTTTGTATGAACATACTCTGGTTTTGCAGGGTTTTCTTCTATTTTTTCTCTTAATCTTCTTACATTAACATCTACAGTTCTCGCATCCCCCGGATACTTTGTACCCCAAATTAAAGTAAGCAACTGTTCTCTTGAATAAATCTTGCCGGGATTTTCAGCTAAAAGTTTTAAAATATCAAACTCTTTTACAGTAAGTCTTATTTCCTTTTCATCTATGTACAGACGTTTTGCATCTATATCTAATTTCATGCTACCTGACACAATTACTTTTGGTTCTTCCTGTACTGTAGGAGTTTTTCTGCGATTACGTCTTATAATCGCTTTAATTCTTGCTTTCACTTCAAGAATGTTAAAAGGCTTAGTGATATAATCATCTGCTCCATATTCAAGTCCTAAAATCTTATCCATATCCTCGCCTTTTGCTGTAAGCATAATTATTGGAACATCTGAAAATTCCCTAACCTGCTGACAAACCTGATATCCGTCAAATACAGGTAACATTAGATCTAAAAGCATAATGTCATATTCTTTATCTCTTGCCTTATCTATGGCTTCCTGTCCGTCATAGGCACAATCCACTTCATATCCGTCCTGCTCAAGACTAAATTTCAGTCCTTTAACAATTAACTTTTCATCATCTACCACTAAAGCCTTCATTTTATTTCTCTCCTACTATCTATATCCTATACGGTAATTAAATCTTCAATATTGGAATAGGTTGAGTCGCCTATACCTGATACATTTTTAATGTCTTCTTTTGAAGAAAAACTACCATTCTCTTCTCTATATTTTATAATTGCTGCCGCCTTTGAGTTTCCAATTCCAGGCAACTTGGTTAATTCACTTTCCCTTGCCGTATTTATGTTAATCAGACTGCTATTTATATCCTGATTTTCGCTTAAACTATCATTAGTTTCACCAGATATGCTTTTCTTTGAAAGACTCTTTTTGTATTCTTTCTTAGACATTACATAAATATTTTGAGCATCTACAACTGTTTCTGCTAAATTAATGTTGTTTTTCTTAGCATTCTTCGTTAAACCGCCGGCTTTCTTAATTGCCTTATAAGCTCTGTCACCATTCTTCAATTTATACACACCCGGATACTTAACCTGTCCGTTAACATATACGTATATATTATCATTTTTTGTTTCCTGTTTTTTGCTACCTGATTCTAACACACTTTCGTTAGAACTTTCACCGGATAATTGCACCGAATTATCCTTTCCACAGCCAACAAAAAAAGAACATGTTGCAAGTACAACTGTTATCATAATAATTATTTTATTTGCCATTCATTCTCCTTTCGGAGCTTCCCTACGAACGCTACTCTAATTGTACAAAAATAAACAATACTTATCAACTGACTTTTTTAACAATTTTAAAATTGAATTACCTGTGAAAAATAAAAATTCCCACAATTGCAACTAAGGCACCAACCAATTTGCTCCACTGGAAAGGTACTTTGTCTACGCCAAACAGACCGAACAGCTCAATTAAATATGCAACAATTATCTGAGATATAACAATAATAAGCACAGCTTTTGCCGGACCTAAACTGTTCATACTTTTTATAACTGTCATTGTTATAAAAGCACCTATAACGCCTCCTAAAAGCATGTACTTATTTTCAACATGAAACATCCCCATTACATTTTGTTTTCCTGTAACAAACCATGCAATTACGCAAACTAAAAAAGCAGTTAGCTGAACCCACGAATTTGCTGCCCACATACTACTGCTTTTTGTTATTCCCGTATTAAAAACCCCTTGTATACTCATTAACGCACCTGATATTAATGCAATAATAAATCCCCACATAACTTCCTCCTAAAAAACTTTTTCTTTAGGATTTCCAAATATGTAACTTTTATGCAATTTAAAAAATCTTCTTCAAAGACCATGGGACCTATTCTTAACGCAATGCAGGAATGGGGCGACATCACTTTTTCTTTTCAGTTAAAAAATCACAGAAATTGTAGTTCCTTCATTTATATAACTTTCTATTTTTATTTCTGCGTTGTGTTGTTCTGCTATATGTTTTACTATTGCAAGTCCAAGACCTGTACCACCTGTTTTCTTTGACCTTGCCTTGTCAACACGATAAAATCTTTCAAATATGTGCTGTTGCTCTTTTTCAGGTATACCAATACCGTTATCCCTAACCTGAAGAATAATGTTGTCTTTCTCTCTAAATACTGATACCCAAACATTTCCTTCCGGCTTGTTGTATCTAATAGCATTATCACAAAGATTATAAATAATTTCCTGTATCATATCCTGATTTGCATCAATTACACAGCCATCTTCACACTTATCCAATGAAATATTAACATTATGCTTTTCTGCATTCATTTGAAGTATTTCCACACAATTAACCGCTTCATCTGTAAGACTTACTTTAGTTTTTGACATTTGACCATTCATAACATCAAGTTCTGAAAGTTCAATAATATCATTAATCAAAGACAACAGTCTTAATGAGCTCTTATGAATTTCACCGGCAAATCTACATATATCCTCTTCCTTTGCCATACCTGTTTCAATCAACTCTGCGTAGCCTGAAATTGATGCCAAAGGTGTTTTTAATTCATGAGAAACGTTTGCCGTAAAATCCTGTCTCATATTAGCACTCTTTTTCAAGGCTTTATGCTGACTGTGTATCTTATTTAAAAACGGCTTAATTTCCTCGTAAGTTTCTGTTACTTCTTCCTCATCCATATTTTGAGCAAGCTGTTCTATGGGTTCTACCAATCTCTTTGCAAGAAGCTTTGATACGATAAAACAGATTATAGCTACCAATAAAAGTTCCATTATTAATATTGGTAAAATCTTAAAAATAAACTGCCAGACACTTACTACTTCTTTTGCCACACGAAGAATCTGACCATTCTCCAGCTTCTCGGCATAGTAGTAGGTTGTCTTGTCTAAGGTATCAGACTTTCTTGTTGCCTCACCGTGTCCATGCTCTAATGCCTCTTTAATTTCAGGTCGGTTTACATGGTTATCCATAGTTCCAATATCTGCATTACTGTCGTATAAAACGTCGCCCTTTGTATCAATAACCGTTATTCTTAAATTATCAATCTTGGGATCAAAATCTTTTTCAACATACTGCAGGACAGCTTCTGTTGTATTAAGAATATGGACGTGTGTTTTCAAATCTTCCATAACCTGTTCACTAAACAAATTATAAAAGGTAAACACTGTAACACTCATTGTAAAAAGCATCATTATTACTGATACTAATGTCATTCTAATATAGATTTTTCTTTTCATCTTATCCTCTTTTTCTATACACTGTTGTAATTAAATATTGTTTATGATTCCAGATAAAACTAATTTTTCACCTGTTCACATTCTACCACTTTAATTATTACAGGTATATCTACTTTTCCTTTTTATAATTTAAAGTGTAACCAACATTTCTAACAGTTTGAACTAATGCACCCTTGTCACCTAATTTCTTTCTTAAAGTCTTAATGTGCATGTCTAAAGTTCTTGATTCTCCTTCGTAATCAATTCCCCATACTCTGTCAAGGATTCTGCCTCTTTGAAGGACAATACCCCAATTTTGCATAAGGTATTTTAATAATTCAAACTCCTTATATGTTAAATCACACTGCTTACCATCTACAGTTACCTTATGTTTTGCATCATTAAGAACAATCCCCTCAAATTCCAGTGATGTTTCAACAGAAATATTAGCTCTTCTAAGCATTGCCTTTACTCTTGAAATAAGCTCCATTACACCAAAAGGCTTTGTCATGTAGTCATCCGCTCCCTGGTCAAGACCTTTTACTTTGTCCATTTCAGATGATTTGGCAGTAACCATAATAACCGGTATGGAAGCTGTTTCAGGATGTTCCCTTAAATCTTTTACAAGTGATAAGCCATCTCTGTCAGGAAGCATAATATCCATAATAATTAAATCCGGATATTTATTTTCCATTTTTTTATCGAAATCCTTGGCATTTGAAAATGTATAAACTTCAAAACCTGAATTTTTCAATGCAAACTCTTCAATTTCAGCTATATTCTTGTCATCTTCAACTATATATATTTTCTGCATGTATTTTCTCCTTATCGAGAAAAATGGGCACGTTTCCATGCCCATTTTCGTTAGTATCTTTTCTAGTTTATTTTCTTTTCAGATAAAATAGAAAATGCAATATTTACAGCATGATCTGCAATTCTTTCGTAACCAATTACTAAATCAGTAAACACAAGTCCTGATTCAATTGAGCATTTTCCGGCTGCCATTCTCTTAACATGACCTTCCTGACAATCAATTTTCATCTGATCTATAACATCTTCTAAACGGTCAACTTCATCAAATTTTGATTTATCTTCATTTACAAAGATTTCAACTGCCTTCTCGTATATTTCCATAACTTTCTCATACATAGTAAGCATTTCGTCTCTGCCTTCTTTAGAGAACTCGATTTTCTGATTCTTCTCTTTCAAGGCATCATCCATAATATTAACTGCATGGTCGCCGATTCTTTCAACGTCAATTACTACATGGAAAAGTCCACCTAATCTTTCTTTATCCTTAAGTGGTAAACCGTATCTGTTAGCATCAACCATGTATTCAGTAATACCATGACTTAAAAAGTCTATATATTTTTCTCTGGCATATACTTCCTTATATGTTGAAAATTCCTTGTCAATTAAGGCTTTTGATGATTCTTCTAAGTTAATCTTAACCATGTCAGCCATACGCTGAATTTCCTGAACAACTTCAACCACAACAGTAGTTGGGTTTGTAAGACCTGATTTTCCAATATACTTTAATACCATCTCGTCTTCATCCTGCTCTTCACCAGATCTAGAATGAATAACCTTCTTGGATAACTTAACAAGTAAGTTAGAACATGGTAATAAAATAATACACTGGAATACCTTAAATATTGTATCTGCATTTGCTACAAAACGCTTATCTGTTCCACTAATTGAATTAATCAAATTAACAATTGGTTCTGAAGCAAAGATTAAAATAGCACCAATTACAACTAATCCTACAACATTAAACATTACATGGATAAAAGCTGTTCTTTTTGCTTTTCGGTTTGCATTCATTGCTGCCATAACCGCTGGCATACATGAACCAATATTTGCACCTAAAATAAAATATAAACATGCAAGATAATCTGTTCCACCTGTTACCGGATCAATAATAATATTTGAACCTGCCAACAATACAAGCACACTGACTGTTACTGATGAACTCTGAAGAATTGATGTAAAAATCAATCCTACAAGCACTGATATTATTGGGTTAGTTAAATATCCAAACACATTCATTAATTCAGGTATTTCCTTAATTCCATGAAGTGCTTCTGTCATAAAATTAATTCCTAAAAATAATGAACCGAAACCAAAAATAACGGCTGCGATTTTCTTTAACATTGGTTTCTTACAAAATGATAATATTGCCGCACCAATGAAAATAATAAATGGTGCCACTGCTGTAAGTTTCAATGAAACAAGCTGTGATGTAATTGTTGTACCAATATTCGCACCAAATGTAATTCCTACAGATTGTTCCAAAGTCATGATACCGGCATTAACAAAACCAACTTCCATAACGGTTGTTGCACCGGATGACTGGATAAACGCTGTGAATAAAGCACCACATACAACAGCTATATATTTATTTCTTGTACAACGGTCCAAAATGGTTCTTAACCTACCACCTGCCGCCTGCTGTAAGCTGTCGCTCATATACTTCATTCCAAAAAGGAATAGTGCCAATCCACTAAGCAATTGTGTAATTAATACATACATTTTCTTTCTCCCATAAATTTTATTATCTGAACATAGTTCATTTTAATCATATAAATTTATAAGTTTTCCGTAAACCACCTTAACAATCTAATGTAAAGTCTATGTAAAATTTTATCACAGTTTTTACAAAAAACAAAACTTTTTTTACAATATTGCAATTTTTGTAAAAACAATTCAATTTAACAAAGAAAAAGCAATCCGATGACACAAACCTGCCACCAAATTGCTAAATCAGTCAAATTATAATTTTATAAACATTTACGTAAAATAGTAATCATTTCGTCAACCTGCTCTTTTGTTATAATAAGCGGTGGCAACATTCTAAGAACATTTTCCCCTGCTGATATAACAAAAAGTCCGTTTTCAATTGCTTTTGCAATTGTATCGCCTACAGGTGTCTCAAGAACAAGTCCCTGCATCATGCCTTTTCCACGTCTTCCTTTTACGTTGTCGAAATCTTCTACAATTTTGTCTAACTGCTCTTCTAAATATGCACCAACAACTTTTACGTTATCTAAAACATTTTCTTTTTCATAAATATCAAGGACTGTTGATACAGCCTGTGTTGCTAATGGATTGCCACCATACGTTGTTCCATGGTCGCCCGGAACTAAAGAGTTACAGCATTTCTTGCCGGCAATAAATGCACCTACAGGTACACCACAGCCAAGTCCTTTTGCTGAAGCAATAATATCCGGTACTACATCATAATTTTGGAAAGCAAACATTTTTCCGGTTCTACCCATACCACACTGCACTTCGTCACAAATCATAATTATGTCTTTTTCTGTACATAACTCTCTTATGCCTTCAATAAATTCTTTTGTTGCAGGATAAATTCCACCTTCACCCTGTAGTGGTTCCAAAATAATTGCACAGGTTTTATCATTTACTAATTCTTTTACACTGTCTAAATTATTATATTCTGCAAATTTAATGCCACCAATCATAGGCCCAAAAGGTTTCTGATAATGTTCATTTCCTGTAAGTGCCAATGAACCCATTGTTCTACCATGGAAAGAATGATTCATTGCAATCACTTCATGATTTGCATGACCGTCTCTGTCATAAGCATATCGTTTTGCCATTTTTAAAGCACCTTCAATAGCTTCTGCACCACTGTTTGTAAAGAACACTTTTTCAAGCCCTGCTGCCTTAACAATTTTTTCAGCAGCTTCTATAGATGGTATATTATAAAATAAATTAGATGTATGAGTTATTTTGTCAATCTGATTCTTTAAGGCTTTTTTATAAACTTCATTGCCATAGCCTAAACTACATACGCCAATTCCTGATGCAAAATCTAAATATTTCTTTCCATTTACATCATAAATATAAGCCCCTTCTGCTTTATCAATAACTACTTTAAATCTATTATAAGTATGTACAAAATATTGTTCTGCCTTGTCCATATACTCTGTATCTTTCATATTTTCACCCAAAACCTTTCTTTTAATCTAAATTATTTATTAAAGAATTTTGTCTGTTCATCGCCTAAAATTGCTGTTCCAACACCCTTGTTTGTAAAGATTTCCAAAAGAATACTATGAGGGATTCTTCCGTCAAGGATATGAACTCTTGAGACACCATTTTTTATTGCATCCATACAGTTTCTAATCTTTGGTAACATACCACCTACGATTATACCGTCTTCAATTAACTTTTCTGCTTCTGAAACTGTCATTTCAGAAATTACCGTACTGCTGTCATCTTTATCCATATAAACACCTTCAGTGTCTGTTAAAAACGCAAGTTTTTCAGCCTTTACTGCCTCTGCAATAGCACTTGCAGCATCATCAGCGTTAATGTTATAGCCATGGAAATCTTCATCTAAACCAATAGGACATACAATTGGTAAGAAATCATCTTCAAGTAATTCAAGAAGTATATCTTCATTAACGTGTGTAACTTCACCTACATATCCAATATCTTCGCCCTCTGATAATTTTTTCTTTACAGTGAGAAGTCTACCGTCTTTACCACTAATACCAATGGCACGAACGCCTAACTGTTCTACTATCTGAACTAATTTCTTATTTACACTGTTAAGAACCATTTCAGCAGCTTCTAATGTGTCCTCATCTGTTACTCTAAGTCCGTTAATAAACTTAGTGTCCATTCCAAGTCTGTCAATATGACGGCTGATTGCCTTACCGCCTCCATGAACAATAATAGGTTTAAAACCTACTAATTTAAGAAGTGTAATATCCTGAATAACACTCTTCATAAAGTTTTCATCAAACATTGCACTACCGCCATATTTTACAACAATAATTTTTCTGTTAAATCTTTGAATATAAGGTAATGCTTCAATAAGAACATCTCCTTTTTCAATCCATTTATCCATATCAAGTTGCTGCTGTCCCTTCATTATCATAGCTTCTCTCTCCTTTTCTTTACCTAATCTGCATATTTATTATCAGTCCTGTTGTGGCTCAATGTCTTTTTTCAATATTGTATAAGCACAAGTTGATAAAACATTTTGACACTATAATTATATTTATTATTTTTAACTTCTGTAGTCAGCGTTAATGCTTACATATTCATGTGTTAAATCACAGCCCCAGGCTGTAGCTTCTGCCTCTCCCATTTTCATGTCACATATAGCTGTAACATAGTTTTCTGACAAAATTTCTGTAGCTTTTTCTTCGCTGTAATCTGTTGCCATTCCATTTTCAACTATCTTTAACTTACCTGCTTTACTTTCAAAATAAATATCTACTGTGTCAGGATTAATTTTTGCACTTGAATAACCAAGAGCACATAAAATTCTTCCCCAGTTAGCATCATGTCCGTAAATAGCAGCCTTTGTTAAACTTGATGTAATAACTGATTTTGCAAGTGTAACTGCCTGTTCTTTAGAACTTCCGTTAACGATTTTCACTTCAAATAAAGCTGTTGCCCCTTCGCCATCACCAGCAATTTTCTTTGACAAAAATACATTAACATTATGTAATGCTTCTACAAATTTATAGTAATCGTCATTTTTTTCTGTAATTTTGTCATTACCTGATAAACCGTTTGCTAACAATAAAACAGTGTCGTTTGTTGAAGTATCTCCATCAACAGAAATCATGTTAAATGTATCCTTAATGTCTTCTTTCAAAGCCTCTGTTAAAAGTTCCTTTGAAATATTAATATCTGTAGTAATAAAACCTAACATTGTACACATATTAGGATGAATCATTCCTGAACCTTTGCACATGCCACCAATAGTACATTTCTTACCACCGATTTCTACTTCGTAGGCAATTTCCTTTGGAACTGTATCTGTTGTCATAATGGCTAATGCTGCATTATGACCTCCGTCAACTGTGTCATTTAATTCAGGCACAAGCATTTCAATGCCTTTTGTGATTTTATCCATAGGAAGCTGGGCACCAATTACACCTGTTGACGCAACTAATACTTCATCTTTACCTACATTTAAAGCTGTAGCTGTAGCTTCTGCCATGTCTTCGCAATATTTCATTCCCTCAGCCCCTGTGCATGCATTTGCCACTCCGCTGTTGCAAACTACGGCATGTACAAAATCACTGTTTTCTACTATATTATTGTCCCATTTTACAGGGGCAGCTTTAACCTGATTTGTTGTAAAAGTACCTGCTGCAACGCATGGTTCTTTACTATAAATCATAGCCATGTCTTTCTTTTCTGTATTACCTTCTTTAATGCCGACTCTAAGACCGTATGCACTAAAGCCTTTTGCAGCTGTAACGCCGCCATCTATTACTTTCATTGTTTTCCTCCTAAAAATTTTCAACTTCAATTCCTTCTACAATAAGATGTTATCCATCTGAAATGGAACTTAATAACATTATCGAAAGCCCGCTCCCGCTGCGTCCGCCTCGTAGCGGTTCTATCAAGCCGACTTTGCTGCCTTGATGAACCGACGGGCTACCAGCGCTTTCTTTTTAATGTTATTAAGTTTCCTTTCAGTTGTTTGCAAGCGAGCTTGCAACACCTTTTTTCTTATGCCTGGTAGAATTATGTTAATTATGTTCTATGGGAACATTGGTACTTGTTGTAAGCCTTCGCTTTCCGGTAATCCAAATAGTATGTTCATGTTTTGAACAGCCTGACCGGCTGCTCCTTTGATTAAGTTATCAAGGGCACCCATCATTACAATTCTGTTTGTTCTTTCATCAATCTTGAAGCCTACATCAACGAAGTTACTGCCTTCAACCCAACGTGTTTCAGGTGTTTCGTCTTTATTTAATACTCTGATGAAGAATTCGTCTCCGTAGTATTTGTCGTAGGCTGCCTTTACTTCTTCATAAGAAACAGGCTTCTTTAAATTAGCATATGCAGTTACTAATATTCCTCTTTGCATTGGTACTAAATGTGGAGTAAAGTTAATCATTACTTCCTCACCTGCTGCATAGCTTAACTGTTCTTCAATTTCAGGTGTGTGTCTGTGTGTTGTTACACCGTATGCTTTGATATTTTCATTTACTTCACAGAATAAGTTTGGAACTTTTGCTCCACGGCCTGCTCCTGAAGTTCCTGACTTTGCATCAACAATAATTGACTTAGGATCAATTAAGCCTTCTTTTACCATTGGGTAAATTGAAAGGATACTGCATGTTGTATAGCAACCCGGATTTGCAATAATTCTTGCACCTTTTACTTTGTCTCTATTAATTTCGCAAAGTCCATATACAGCTTCTTCTATAAACTGTGGGCTTTGGTGTTTGATGCCATACCATTTTTCGTAAGTTGCAACATCTTTAATTCTAAAGTCTGCACTTAAATCTATAATTTTTACCTTATTTAATATTTCTTCATTAACTAATGAACCACATAAGCCCTGTGGTGTTGCTGTAAAAATAACATCTACAGCTTCTGCTAATTCTTCCATATTATCTTCTAAACATTTTGCATCAACAATCTGAAACATATTTCTAAATACTGATGCGTAATCCTGATCAACATAACTTCTTGAGCCAAACCATACAACTTCAGCTTCTTTATGCTGCATAATTAATCTTACAATTTCTACTCCTGCATATCCTGTAGCGCCAATAATTCCAACCTTGATCATAATTTCCTCCTATATATAAGCAGTCAAATCTATTAATCTAACCTATTATAATAATGAAATATAATATTGAACCTATTCATTTTATAATAATGAAGCTCTTCATTTCATTATGTGTTAATAGTGTTTTTCAGCCATAAAATATGGTATTTATGGACCTGTTTAATTTTATAATCATATTACATAAAATACAAGGGATTTTACTGCAATGTAGAAATTATACACCTATTATGTATAATATGCAAGTTTTCTTTGACTTTTATGCATAATTATACATTAATTTATATTTTTTCTTGCATTTTATGCATTATTGATGTATAGTAACTCGTGGAAAGAATATATACTATATGGAGGATTAATATTATGGCAAAGGAAAAAGTTATTTTAGCTTATTCAGGTGGTCTTGATACAACTGCTATCATCCCTTGGCTAAAAGAAAATTATAATTATGATGTTGTTTGCTGTTGCATCAACTGTGGACAGGGCGAAGAATTAGATGGTCTTGAAGAAAGAGCTAAATATTCAGGTGCTGCAAAATTATACATTGAAGACATTACAGATGAGTTTTGTGATGACTACATTGTACCTTGTGTACAGGCAGATGCAGTTTATGAAAATAAATATTTACTTGGTACTGCTATGGCTAGACCTGGTATTGCTAAGAAATTAGTTGAAATTGCAAGAAAAGAAGATGCTGTTGCAATTTGTCATGGTGCTACAGGAAAAGGTAATGACCAGATTCGTTTCGAACTTGGAATTAAGGCTCTTGCTCCTGACATTAAGATTATCGCTCCTTGGAGAGATGACAAATGGAACATGGATTCAAGAGAAGCTGAAATTGAATATTGTAAGGCTCATGGAATTGATCTTCCATTTGGTACAGACCAGAGCTACAGCCGTGACAGAAACTTATGGCACATTAGTCATGAAGGATTAGAATTAGAAAATCCTGCAAACGAACCAAACTATGAACATCTTTTAATGTTAGGTGTTTCTCCAGAAAAGGCTCCTGACGAAGGTGAATATGTAACAATGACATTTGAAAAGGGTGTTCCAACATCTGTTAATGGTAAAAAAATGAAAGTATCTGACATTGTTCGTGAATTAAACAGACTTGGTGGAAAACATGGTATTGGTATTATTGATATTGTTGAAAACCGTGTTGTTGGTATGAAGTCTCGTGGTGTTTATGAAACTCCAGGTGGAACAATTCTTATGGAAGCTCACAGACAGCTTGAAGAATTAGTTCTTGATCGTGCCACAATGGAAACAAAGAAAGATATGGGCAACAAATTAGCTCAGATTGTTTACGAGGGTAAATGGTTTACACCACTTCGTGAAGCTATACAGGCATTTGTTGAATCAACACAGGAATACGTTACAGGTGAAGTTAAATTCAAACTTTACAAAGGAAACATCATCAAAGCCGGAACTACTTCTCCATATTCATTATACAGTGAAAGCCTTGCATCATTTACAACAGGTGATTTATATGACCACCATGATGCTGAAGGATTCATCACATTATTTGGCTTACCACTAAAGGTTAGAGCTATGATGAAGAAAGAAAACGGACTTCAGAAATAATTAATTTTTATATAACTTACTAATTTATGAATTGTAATTTATAGATTGTAATCAAAGAAAACCCACATCTAATGATTAATTTCTAATCTTAGATGTGGGTTTCTTTTTATATAATCTTAAATGTGGTTTTATTATCTAATGTTAAGACTTGGGTTTCTTATTTCAATACCAACGCCTGAGTGCTTTTTATTACTAACTTATTATTTGCCATCTCACATTCTTCCATATTATTAAGAAGTACCTGATATTCTTTTTCCATTTCTAAAGTAATATCTTCCTGACCGAAATTGGCAACTACAAGTATCTCTTTACCTTCAAACACACGCTTGTATGCAAAAACATTATCTTTGTCCATAAAAATCGGAGTTGTTTTCCCGTAAACAAATAAATCTGCATATTTTTCATTTTTTCTTAATGCTATTAACTTCTTATAGTAATTCAAAACAGAATTATTGTCTTTTTCCTGCTCCCTTACGTTACACTGTGCATACAACGGATTAACTTTAAGCCATGGTGTACCTGTTGTAAAACCTGCATTTTTTTCACCTGACCACTGCATAGGTGTTCGTCCATTATCCCTACTATGCTTGTAACAAATATCCATTGCCTCTTCTTTTGTTTTGCCTGCTTCAATTGCCAAATTATATTCATTTATTGTATTAATATCATCATATTCAGATATATCTTCAAATCTTGTATTAGTCATGCCGATTTCCTGTCCCTGATATATGAAAGGAATCCCACGTAACAAAACAATAATTGTCCCAAGCATTTTGGTGCCTTGGGCATTTCTTGCATGTTCAGGAAGATATCTGCTTGCCCCTCTTGGCTCGTCATGGTTTTCAATTATATTTGACAAAAAGCCAACATTTTCACTTTCTTTTTGAGCATTAAAAATAGCATTTCTATATTGTTTAAATGTAAAATCAGGTGCATCGTACCAGCCATGTTCGCCAAAGGACAAACACTGAGCTGAAAAATCAAACATAGATGAAAAGTGACCGTTTTCTCCGATAAATTCTCCCAGTTCATCTTTTTTCATGTTAAACACTTCACCTACTGTAAACGCATCATGTTTTTCAAAAGTATTTTTCTTTAAATCTTCAAGCATACTTCCTATGCCAGTTGCGTGCTCTGCTACTTTCCCGGCGTGTACCAGTCCGTCTTCACCGTCAGGCTCCAGATTTTCAAAATTCAAATCTTTTGCAATGTTAATAATGGCATCAATTCTAAATCCTGAAACACCCTTATCAAGCCACCAGTTTATCATTTTGTAAAGTTCATCTAAAACTTCTTTATTGTACCAGTTTAAATCTGGCTGTTCTTTTGCAAACATATGTAAATAATATAAATCCGTACCTTCAACCTTTTCCCAGGCGCTTCCACCAAAGTATGAACGATAGTTGCTTGGAGGATTACCGTCTTTTCCTTTTCTAAAATAGAAATAATCTCCATATTTTCCTGTTGGATTCTCTAACGCCTTCTGAAACCATTCGTGCTTGTTTGAACAATGGTTTATAACCAAGTCCATAACAATGTGCATGTCCCTGCTTTTTGCTTCTTCAAGTAATGTGTCAAAATCTTCCATTGTGCCAAACTTTTCATCTATTCTGTAATAATCCGAAATATCATAGCCCTGATCTACAAAAGGAGACTGATATATTGGAGAAATCCATATAATATCAATGCCTAATTCCTTTAAATAATCCAGCTTGTCAATTATGCCTTTAATATCACCAATTCCATCACCATTTGTGTCATTAAAACTCTTAGGATAAATCTGATATGCAACTTTGTTGTGCCACCACTTTCTTTCCATTATATTAACCTCCGTACATTTATAATTTTTAATTTGTATAGTAATATTATTTCTTTCTTGGAAACGTTTCCATAATTACTATATATTATAAAATATTTTTAAAACTGGGTCAATTATATTATTTTTATATCCATACATTTTGCATTTTTGTCTATTATCTTTGTTTTTATTTACACTAATGGTAATTTATAGTAAAATAAATAGGATTATGGACTAATTTACCCTAGCCCATACAAGTCTAAAAATATAAACAAATTAAACTATTGAAAACCATTTATAATTTAAAAGGACAACAGACAAATGAAAGAAACTATAATTAGGTTAAGGGAATTTTTGTTGGCACATATTAGTAACAAAAAATTACAGTCTTTAATTATAGGCTTGTTAAGCTACGAAATGGTATACTATATTTTTTTTGGTGCTGGTACTTTCATTATTGATATAGGTATTTTTTCATTAATAACTTCCTATGGATGTACTGCACTGATTTCAAATATAATCTCTACCATTTGTGCCATTGTTTTTGCTTATACTACTAACAAACTCTGGGTTTTTAAAAGTAAAACTCACGGATTTACTGAAGTATTTGCAGAATTTATGCGATTTGCTTATGTTAGATTTGCTACTTTAATTATGACTGAAATTATTCTGCTGATTAACGAAAAGCTAATTAACGGTAACAAATATTTAGCAAAACTAATCGCAATGATTATTACGATAATATTAAATTATGTGTTTAGTATATTATTTATTTTTAACAACAGAAAGGGGACTCATAATGAAATCCAAAAAACAGCATAATTTTTCATTAAAAACATGGTTTGACAACAACCGATTATACTTACTGGCATTTCTTATTCCAGTAGTATCAATGCTTGTCGTTTACGCAGTGAAGGGAGTTTTCCCATTTGGTGATGAAATGTACTTACGAAGCGACTGCTATCATCAGTACACACCTTATTTGGAAATACTTCAAAAGAAACTTCAAAGTGGTGGCAGCCTATTCTACACATGGGAAATTGGTGCCGGTATGAACTTTGTGGCAATTGCAGCCTACTATTTATCCAGCCCATTTAACTTACTTACAATTCTCTGGCCTACAAACATGGCTGATTTTGTAAACTTTTCAATTATTTTGAAAATGGGACTTGCAGGCTTTGCTACAACTTATTATCTTTCAAAAAGATTTAAGTCAAAAAACATTAACACTGTAATCTTTGGTATGTTTTACGCATTGTCAGCATATTTTGCAGCATTTAGCTGGAATATTATGTGGCTTGACTGTATGTGGATTCTTCCATTTATTATATTAGGTCTTGAAAGATTAGTAACACAAAAAAGATACAAGATGTACTGTTTAGCTCTCGCCTTTGGTATTTTTTCTAACTACTACATTGGTATTATGCTTTGTCTTTACAGTGTAATATATTTTGTATATCTTCTTTGTGTATCTGATTTTAACAGTGAAATCGGTGCTTTAAAAGCAAGACTTTTAGCTTTAAAGGATTTTGCAATATATTCTGTTTTAGGTGGTGGGCTTGCTGCTTGCATTATTCTTCCTGAGTATTTTAACATGCTTATTACTAAGTCAGCAGACACATCATTCCCTGAAGCTTTGGAAGAATATTTTTCAGTAATGTATATGTTATTCAGATCACTTATTTGTGTTCCAATAGCTGATTTGAAATACCCACATGATCCTAACATCTATTGTGGTGTTGCAATGTTTATTTTAATACCACTATTTTGGTTATGCAAAAAAATTAGTAAAAAAGAACGTATCGGAAAAACAGTTATTGCTGTTATTATGTTATTAAGTTTTAGTTTCAATATTCCAAACTATATTTGGCATGGTTTACATTTTCCAAATAGTTTACCTTGTAGAGAATCATTCTTATATATTTTCTTAATTGTAACTATGGGATATGAAGCATTTACTCATATTAGGGAATTTAAGCCGGCACACATTATCGGTTCGGCAGGAGTATCTGTTGGTTTAATTTTACTTTTTGAAGAAATTTTCAAAAGTTCAGAATTATTTACAGATTTAGATATTAGTACAAACATGACACAAATTGCTTACTTAAGCATTTTGTTTATTGGTGCATACCTTGTAATCTTCTTCTGTTTCAGAAAATATCGTGACATGAAAGCGTTTTTCACATATTTACTTGTTCTACTTGTATTCTGTGAATTGACTCTTAACATGACTGTTACAAGTATTCCAAGTACTTCTTCTAGAAGCGGCTACTATGAAGCAACAGAAGCTTATGATAAACTTAACGAAGTAGCCAAAAGTGATGCAAAGAAAGACAATTACAACTTCTTTAGAACAGAAGGCGAATACCATGCAACAAGAAATGATGGTGCAAGATTTGGGTACAACAGTATTTCAACATTCTCTTCTGTAGCATCAGCAGCTATGCAGGATTATTATGATGAGATTGGATTACAGACATCATTTAACGCATATTCATATTATGGTCATACTCCTCTTACTGCTGCTTTATCTGCAGTGAAATATGAATATACAACAGGAAATCCTACTTTACCAAATTATATGACTTTACTAAGTCAGCAGTCATATAAAACTGTTAACGGACAGAGTTCACTTAAATTGTACAAATATAATCAGACTCTTCCACTTGGATTTATGATGAATCTAAATACAGAAGCTAGCTGGAAAAAGAATACAGGCAATCCATTTGCTACACAGAATAATTTCATTAAGTCTGCTGTAAATGATGGCAAGAACATTTTCCACCAGCTTACATCATCTGAAGTCGGTAAATTTAGTGCTGAATACAGTTTAGAAAAAGGCGACAAATTTACTCCTTCAATAGACGAGAAAACAATGGATGTTTACTTCTTCTGTGTAACTTCATCAGAAACATTAACTGCTACAGTTACAGACGGTAGCATTATGGAAAACCAGAACGGTACACAGACATCTACTACAACAAAGACATTTTCTTCTACAAACCAGAATTATATCTGTCATTTAGGAAATGTAACACCTGGCTCAAAAATCACAATTACAGCCAGCGATAATCAGGCAATTAGTAGTTGTTATGCATACGCATTTGATAACGATGCCTGGTCATATGATTACGAATTATTAAATGCAAATCCATACACTGTATCAGAATACAGTGATACAAAAATTACAGGTACAGTAACTTCAGCAGAACAGGGTATTATGTATACTTCTATTCCTTACGACAAAGGTTGGAGCGTATATGTAGATGGCATTGAAAGTGCCATTACCCCTATTTGTGATGGTGCTCAAATCGGTGTCTTAGTTGATTCAGGTACACATGAGGTAACATTTAAGTATAAACCACAGGGTCTTGGAAGTGGTATTTTAATCAGTATACTTTCACTTCTTGTATTCCTTGGCTTAACTTTCAAAGATAAGATTTTAGCTAAGTTTTCAAAGGGTACTGTAAAGAAAGTTCAGGTAGCTAAACCTGTTAAAATTAGCGATGAAAGTAATAATGAATAGATGAAAGTGATAATGAATAATTATCGTTATCAATAATATCTATAGAAAACCAAAAAGAAGTTTTGCTTAACAAATTTAATTGTTAAACAAAACTTCTTTTTTATAAATTTTAATAAATCAAACTTGCAATAAATTTCATCTTAAATTTATTAATCAATGGTATATCAACTGCCCTCATTTTACGGTTCCATTTTATTTGCTATTTTTATCATTATAAGACCTACTGTACCAATTGCTAAACAAATACTGCAAACCAAATCTTTCTTGTATTTTGTTCTTTTATAGCTTAATATTATACGACTAAATATCTCCATACAAACTAAAGAAGTTTGATGATTTTAAATCTTTTATATCTTCAGGGACAATATCTTCCCATTCTGACGTATTAAAATCATAACTGCTGTCCTTTAGGAAACTGTTATATTCTTTCTGGAATAGTGCTTTTTTTTGCTTCTTGATGATATTTTCCTTGTTCTTAGCTGTCTCATCTTTCATGTAATTATCAACGCAGTAAATCAGGTAATAATCATTTCCGTCATTAATAATTTCACTGGTCTGATTTTTATTAACGTTAAAGGCTTCTTTTTCCAATGTTGTTGTAGCTTCATTTTTCTTTATAACTTTTGTAGCTGAGTCATCTTCGCTTATCTGCTTTGCTTCCTTTTCGAAGTTTGCAGTTCCTTTTTTAACTTTTTTAGCAATGGAACGTAACTTCTTTTGGATTATATCAGAGGCTGTATTATCTGATGACATACGAATGTACTGTATTTTTATTACTCTTGCATCTTCTTCACTTACAGTCTCATCTACCTTCTCGGTAACTCTGTTGTAAACCTTGTCCGCCAAATAATAATTTCTGTACAATACTGTTGCTGTATCCAAATCCGCGTCTGTGTATTCCAGTTCACTTTGACTTAATGAATTATAAAACCTGTCTGCCACATCATTAATTGAACGCATGTCATCTTTATCTATTTTGATGCCCTCTGCGTCTGCCATGGCTGCAATTGTATACTTAACAGTCATGTCTTCTTTAACTTTTTCCATAACGAAATCTTTTAACGTTGTGTCCTTGTCCACTTTTGCATTCCAGTCAACTTTTCCGCCAAAGTCCTTTTTATATTTGTTTACATAGTTCATAAAAATCAATTTGTATTCACTTTTAGAACATGTTAAGTCATCTATTTTAAAAATTTCATCACTGCTTAATCCAAAGATTTTTCCTAATATGAATGTGTCACTTTTTATGCCGCAACCTGTTAAAAATGATGCGGTTAATGTAACTGCAATTCCTGTAGCTGCAATTTTTTTCATTTTTGAAAAATTCATTTTTTCTTCCTTCCTGCCAGTCTCTATTTATGTTTTACATTCTCATAATATCTTCCAAAATAGTATCAACACTTTCCGTAATATGTTTTGCCGCATGTCTTACCTGAGAATCTGCCCATTGCATTGCATAGCTGTAAAAACAATGTTCAAACATATCTATATCAGTAAAACCTGTTCCAAACACAACTGTGTCTTCTTCTGATATTTCATAAAAGTGCTGAATTAAGGCTATTGCCATACCTTTAGTTACATATTGTCCTGTTATAAACATTTCATTAGGAGATGAAATTGATACATTGGCTTTTGCAGACCATCTTTTGTAAATCTTCTCAAAGCTCTTCTCATCAAATCCATCTTTGGAACATAATGTAATCTTTGTAACATCCCCATTTAATTCTTTTAAGTCATCAATATGTTCAGGCTCAATTCCTTTATTATTTAAGTATTTGAGAAACTCGTAATCATGAGTTTTTATAGCTGTATCTTTCTCATTTGAAAAAACCAAACGAATATCATTATTATATTCATCTTTTTCCATTTCAATAAGTACATCTAAACAAACAAGACGGTCAATTGTTGTCTTGCTTATTACTTTTTCTCCCTGAAAAATCACGCCACCATCATTACAAATGTAAATAATATCATCCTGTATTTTTCCAAATAATGGTTTAACAAGATTGTAATTTAACCCTGTTGCTACAGCAAATTTAAAATCATTTTCTAACAGTGTAGCGATTAAGTCAATTGTTTCTTCTGAAATTGTTTTATTATTTTCATCTATTAATGTGCCTTCTAAACCACACACAATAAAATTAATCATTTTGCCTCCTAGTTATTTATAATTTATAATTTTCCTTTTTGTTGATTTTTTTCCATAAATATTCTTATTTCCAACTGTTCTATATGCAGCAACCTTATAAAAATATGCCTTTTTGCCCTGAACATTTTTGTCAACGCAATTTACATTGTTAGCGGATGTAACTGCTATTCTTGTAAACGGTCCCTTTGCTGCTGTCGACCTGTAAATAACATAACCACTTGCACCAGCTACCTTTTTCCATGTAACTTTCAAAGTTTTGCCCTGCTTAGTAACAGTTGGCTTTTTTACCTTTGAAGGTATTGGTTTTATGGTTAGTGCTTTTGATTTTGCACTTTTATGTTTCTTGCCTGATACAGTTCTATAGGCTTTTACCTTGTAGCTATATACTGTACCTGATACAAGATTTGTGTCCACATAGCTGTTAACATTTCCCTTAGGCTTTGCTATTATAACATACTTTCCTGCTGCGTTTTTTCTATATAAATAATATCCATTGATATTATTCTGAGCATTCCATTTAACAGTAACAGAATTGTAATTCTTTGAGCTACCTGAAACTACAGGCTTTGAAGGTTTATAGGATTGTCCAACAGTTATTGTCATAGCACTCATGTTGCCTGCTGCCGTATAAGCTCTAACTGTTGTTGTGCCTTTCTTTAATGCTGTAGCATAACCTGACTGGTCAACCTTTACAACTGCCGGATTGTCACTCATATAATAAACACTCTGACCTTTTGTAACTGACACCGGTAACTTGTATTTAGCACCTTTTGAAATTGACTTTTCACTGTGAACATTCAAATAAGATGCTGCAATATAGCCTTTGTAAGTCTTGTTATTTTTCACACATTTTACTTTATACCAGTATGGGTTACTTAACCAAGATGAGCCAAACAGATTACTTGTTCTTACACCTTCTAATATTGTAACATTTGTATTCTTACTTAAAGTTGTTAATGTCTTTGTATTAGTGCCTGCACCCTGTCTTAAATTAACTGTTGAGATAACCGTCCCCTGTTTTGAACTGCTACCTATTGTTACCTTGGCACTTGTAGATGGCATATTTTTGTAAACAGGAATTACAAAAGTTAAAGCAAGTTTTGTGACACCCATCTCATTATAAGCATCACTTCCAATTGCTGCTTCTGAAGCTGCTCCGTAAATATTAGTCATGTACTGGTGCTGGTATAAACCGTATGTAGAGTTTTTATTTACATTAAATCTTTGGAAGTATGTAGTGTACTGACCAGCATTAATGTATTTTTCTCCTATATATTCTGCTCCACCTATAATAGATTTTCCCGGTGCGTTCCACTTTCTATTATATGTATTACCAGAGCTTGCCCATGCCAGTCCGTTAGCTATTGGATTAGAACTTGTGTAAGCTCCAATGTTATAGAAATTATAAATTCCCTTGTACTTAGAAGAATACTCTCCATTAACACTACCACTTGCTCCCATACCTGCATATTTTGAATTCTTTTTTGAACCAACTTCCTGAAGTATTTTTGATGCAATATAATATGCACTTACCTTACTTTCTTTTGCAGCTTCTATAATCTTTGATGAATATTTAACATTTGTTGACTTATATTTGCCGGCGGTTGTTAAATAACCAATGTTTGTTTTGTACATAAAAGAGCCTTCTAAAACTGCCTCCACACCGCTTGCAGTCTGTGTTGAATCGTATGCTAATTTTTCAAACTGATAAATATGTGTATCATTTAAAAAGTTTCTCGGATCCATAAAGTACTGTACGGCAACCTTTGAGGCTGTTACCCAACTACTACCGTCTTTTGCTATATAAGCTCCTGTAGAAGCATTATAATCTCCAGGTTCTGTAGACTTTAAATACTTGCTGTAACTTTTTTCAATTAAGCTTCTGTCATCTTTTAATTCATTTTCCACTGCAGTATTAAAATTAATACCTGTATTATAAGGAACAAATTTCCACTTAGGATATTTTTTGTGAAGATTCCTTAAATATGGTTTATAACTGTCAGGAAAACCTTTAATACTCGTCTCAAATGAATATGCTGCCATTACTTCTCTGCTGTCAAAAGATATTCCAAAAAACAAGTTTACAATCATGGTTACTATAACAATTATTATAATTGTGTTTTTTACTGTTTTTTTGCGTGCTTTCATATATTTCATCCTTTTTGCATAACAACAAGTTACAAGTTCTTCAAGGTCTCATTATCTGCGGACTTTTACGCCTTTAGTACCGCGTTTTCCAATTTTGAGTTTTCTAAGTTCTACCTGTTTTCCTTTATATTCAACAACTTCATTATCCCCAATATCCAAAAGATATACGTGTGTAACAAAGTCTTCTGCATTAAGTTTAATACCCTTAACACCAAGTGTTGCCTTCTTCAATTCAGGCACTTCCTTAATTGGGAATCTTAAGAATATACCGTCGTTTGTCTGTAAAACTAAGATTTCTCTTGTATACTGTAATTCTTTTTCCTGATGATTATCAGTATCCATATTAGTAAATTCCATTTGCTCATAATCAAGCATTTCAAAGTCATCTGAGCCACCTGATAGTGCAATAGGCATTTCAGTGTCTTCCACAACTTCTTTCTCTGAAACTCTTGTAATAACTACTGATACTAACTCATCATCTTTTCCAAGCTTTGTGGCTGCTACTGTTTTTCTGTTAGTCTCAAACTCGCTGCCATCAACAAGCTTTATCATTCCTTTTTTAGTTGTAAATAAAAGTTTCTTATCTTTAATCATATCAAAAGACATTAATGCAATTATGTTTTCTCCCTGACTACTATAATTACCTAAATTGTCAATTGGTACGCCCTTTTCTCTTACTTTCTTTGTAGGAATATTCTGTACCTTAATCTGATGAACATTTCCGTTATCTGTAAAAATGCAAATTGTATCAGTGTTCATACAGTTAAAATAATATTTGTTATTGGCTGTAACACTTTCAATATTTCTGTCAAATGCTGCAGGTTCTAAAAGTTTGGCATAACCGAACTTGTCCTGAACAAATACAACTTCCTGTTCAATAAATGCATTTTCATCAAACACAGCTTCTTTTCCATCTTCAATAAGAGTTCTACGTGGTCTGTTGTATTCCTTTTTAATGGCTCTTAAATCCTTCTTGATGGCATTTGTCATGGCTCTTTTACTGTTAAGAATTTCTTCGTAATCAGCAATCTGGTTTACAAGTTCTTCGTATTCTTTTTGAAGAGCCATAATTTCAAGACCGATTAACTTGGCAAGTCTTAAGTCCAAAATTGCCTGTGCCTGACGTTCTGTAAAAGATAAGTTTCCTGCTAATAAAGCTGACTCAGGATTCTTAAATTTAATTCCTTCAGTATTACCATTTACAAGGCAGTCCTTAACCTGTTTCTGACTTTGGCAACCTCTGATTATTTCGATTATTAAATCAATAATGTTAGTTGCCTTAATAAGACCTTCCTTAACTTCTTTCTGTTCTAAAGCCTTATTTAAAAGAGTTGTATATTTTCTTGTGGCAAGTTCATACTGAAAATCAACACTGTATTTAATAATCTGTTTAAGT
>ERZ839741.1459-NODE-1459-length-25190-cov-4.866282_pt1 | contig 25190 bp, 20 predicted proteins | sample MGYA00519880_ERZ839741 | MGnify/ENA primary metagenome ERZ839741 (study PRJEB31850, sample SAMEA3708851) | human gut metagenome | biome: human gut; feature: human-associated habitat; material: faeces | place: China | collected 2014 ...
GGGTGTGTGCGGGAAACCCGGGAAGGGTGTCCTGCACGATGATGATCCCCATTTTCCAGAACTTTTTGAAGTTCTGAAAAATGCCTCAGCGTGTCGAAAAGACTATTTCGACACGCTGACAGGCCGGAAGCACTTGACTTCCGGCCTGTTTTTTCACTTATTTCCTTCGCACGGCATAGATGACCACCAGCAGGCCCACCGTGGCGCAGATGGTGCAGAACAGCAGCATCCCGCTCACCCCGGCCCGGTCCAGCAGCTGACCGCTGACGAAGTTGCCGAAGGCGGAGCCGACGCCGGTGGTGGCCATGCCCATGAGGGACTGGCCCTTCACCTGATTGGCCGGGTCGATGTGTCCGGCCACATAGTATACCGTGGCGGGAATGAAAATGCCGTACTCGAAGAAGTCCAGCGCCGCCGCCAGATACAGCACCGGCACCGACCGGGCTGCCCAGAACAGCCCGGCCCGGATGACGAAGAAGACGGCGCAGAAGATCAGCAGCCACGCCAACGGCACCTTCCGCCGCACCCGGCTGAACAGGCCCATGGCGGGCAGCTCCAGAAACGCCGCTACCGCCAGCGCCGAACCCATCATGCTCTCACTGCCGCCCACCTTGCCCACGATATGGATCATGTAGGTACAGGTGGCACTGTGACAGGCCATCAGCAGCGCACAGCCCACCAGAAGCCATGTGTAGGCGGGGTAACGCCGCAGCAGCTGTCCCACGGACAGCACCGGGCTGCTTCCTGCGGTGGCCTCCATCGTGCGGGAGGCCCGGAAGCGCCATGTCAGCAGCAGGAGCAGCAGCATTTCCCCGGCAAATACCGGCAGCACCGCCGTGGGGGCGTACCGCTCCACCACCACGCCCAGCACCAGCACCGATGCGGCGTAGCAGGCGGAGCCGAGACCCCGGCTCAGACCGTAGTTCAGGGCCACGCCATGCTGCTGCAGCTCCATGGCCATGGCGCTGTGGAAGGGGGCTGTGGCCGTCAGAGAGATGCCCACCAGCACATACAGGGCCGCCGTCACCGCCATGCTCCCGGCGGAGCACCACAGCCCCACGGCGCACAGCAGCAGAAGCACTGTCAGAGCCATGGCCAGACGGCGGCTGGTGAAGCGTCGATCCCGGTCCGCCAGCGACGCCAGCACCGGCTGCACCGCCAAGGGCATCAGCAGCGCCAGCGCAGACACCGTACCGATCTGGCTGTTGCTGAAGCCACGGTACAGAAGCAGCACCGACAAAAAAGCCCATATGGCGGCAAAGCCCGCCCAGTAAAGGCTCTGGATCCCGGCGTAGCACAGGTTCAGCTTTCGCAGCTGTCCGCTCTCCATGAACATCCCTCCCTATGGAACAAAAGTGTAGTATCAAAAGCGGGCCCTGTCAAGAAGCGATTTTTCTTGACATTTTTTGTCCTGCTATTATACTTAAATGCGATCGATTCCATTGTCCGGGAGGAACACGCCATGTCTGTCATTATCCGGGACGCCTGTATCTCCGATGCGCCCCGTCTGCTGGAAATTTACAGCTACTATGTTCAGCATACCGCCATCAGCTTCGAATACACCACCCCCACGCAGGAGGAGTTCTGCCGACGGATGCGGCACATCATGAGCCGCTACCCCTATCTGGTGGCGGAGGTGGACGGCACGGTGCAGGGCTACGCCTACGCCGGGGCTTTTGTGGGTCGGGCCGCTTATGACTGGAGCTGTGAGCTGACCATCTATCTGGCCCGCGACGCCCGGAAAATGGGGTTGGGGCGGCAGCTGTATACGGCGCTGGAACAGCGGCTGGCGCAGATGGGGGTGCTGAACCTCTACGCCTGCATCGGCTGGCCGGAGGCGGAGGACGAGTATCTCACCCGCAACAGCGCCCAGTTCCATGAGCATCTGGGCTTCACGCTGGCCGGGACCTTCCGCCGCTGCGGCTATAAGTTCGGCCGCTGGTACGACATGGTCTGGATGGAGAAGCTCCTTGCGCCCCACCGGCCCCAGCAACCGCCCATTATTCCCTATCCGGACCTGCCCCACGGCGAAAACGTGTGAGGGAGAGAAATAAAAAACCTGCGGTACACGGTACCGCAGGTTTTTGTTGATTTTTTCGGTTTTCCGCAGGAAAAACGGGACAGAGAGCTTACTCCACCGTGACGCTCTTGGCCAGATTCCGGGGCTTGTCGATGTCGCAGCCACGCTCCAGCGCAATGTAGTAGCTCAGCAGCTGCAGCGGCACCACGCCCAGCTGGGGCAGCAGCATCTCCTCGGTGTCGGGAATGGTCATCAGCATCGGCACACGCTTGCCCATCTCCCCGGCATGGCTCTCAGTGGTCAGGGCCAGTACCTGTGCGCCACGGGCCTGCACCTCCACCACATTGCTCATGGCCTTGTCAAACAGCGGGGTATATGTCCCCAGCGCAATGACCAGCGTGCCATCCTCAATGAGGGAAATGGTGCCATGCTTCAGCTCGCCGGAGGCGTAGGCCTCGGAGTGGATATAGCTGATCTCCTTGAGCTTCAGGCTCCCCTCCAGCGACAGGGCGTAGTCCAGATTCCGACCGATGAAGAACACATCCTCCCGGTCGGCGCAGCGCTTGGCGATGTCGTGGATGTGCTCCGCCTGCTCCAGAATACGCTCCATCTGCTCCGGCAGCTTTTCGATGCCTCGAACCATGGCGCTGTACACCGCATGATCCAGCGTCCCCATGACCTGACTGAAATACAGTCCCAGCAGATTCAGCACCGCCATCTGGGTGCTGTATGCCTTGGTAGTGGCCACGGCGATCTCCGGCCCGGCCCACGTATAGAGCACCGTATGGGATTCCCGTGCGATAGAGGAGCCTACCACGTTAACGATGCTCAGGATGTGGGCGCCCCGGCGCTTGGCCTCCCGCAGGGCCGCCATGGTGTCCAGCGTCTCGCCGGACTGACTGATGACGATGACCAGATCGCCCTTGCCCACGATGGGATCGCTGTACCGGAACTCGGAGGCGAGACACACCTCCACGCTGCGCCGCAGCATCCGCTCCAGATTGTACTTGCCCACCATCCCCACGTGGTACGACGATCCGCAGGCCACAATGAAGATCTTGTTGATGTCCCGGATCTGCTGATCGGTCATGTTCAGGTCCCGCAGCACCACCTGACCACCTTGGATGCGGGCGGCCGTGGCCTCCCGGATGGCACGGGGCTGCTCGTGGATCTCCTTGAGCATGAAGTGCTCGTACCCACCCTTTTCGGCGGCGGCCACGTCCCAGTCCACATGGCGATGCTCCTTCTCGATGGGCCGCATCTGGCTGTCGTATACCCGGATGCCCTTAGCACTGAGAATGGCCAGCTCGCCGTCGTCCAGATAGGCGATGTCCCGTGTGTGGCGGATGATGGCCGTCACGTCGGAGGCGATCATGTTCTCCCCCTCACCGAAGCCCAGCAGCAGCGGCGCATCCTTCCGGGCGCACAGCAGACGGTCCGGGTAGTCGGCGCAGATGATGCCCAGAGCATAGGCCCCGTCCACGGCGTGGAGCATCCGGATCATGGCCTCAAAGATGTCGCCGCAGTCGGCATAGTAGTAGTCCAGCAGCTGGGCCACCACCTCCGTATCCGTCTCGGATCGGAAGCCGTACCCCTTGTGGAGCAGCTGCTCCTTCAGCTCGGCGTAGTTTTCGATGATGCCGTTGTGTACCACGGCGATGCGGCCACTCTGGCTCACATGGGGGTGGGCGTTGATGTCGTTGGGCTCCCCGTGGGTGGCCCAGCGGGTGTGACCGATGCCCAGATGGCCCGGCAGATCCGCCCCGTCGTGGGTCAGATCGCTGAGCACCTGCAGCCGGCCACGGGACTTCTTGACCCGCAGCTGCCCATCGCCGCACACGGCGATACCCGCCGAGTCGTAGCCCCGGTACTCCAGACGGCGCAGACCGTCCAACAGGATGGGAGCCGCTTCCTGCTGGCCCACATATCCTACAATTCCGCACATATCTTAAAATTCCTCCTGAAATCGCTTGATTCATCGGCCCATGCGGATACGCAGTCCATCCGCATGAGCCACTCCGGTCACAGCCTCTCTGTTTTGCGGTCACCCGCATATTTACCGGCTGCGTCACGCACCCGAAGCGGCACGGGAGAGCTTCCGCCGAAACGCTCGATCCTCTCTCCTCCTCGTTGTCCTGCCGGAGGGCAGGCACTGGCGCTTGTGATGGGAGATTCCCATGGCCTCCTTTCTCTGCTGCGTCTTTATAAAAACAGCCCTGGCTGCTTCTACCGTGGATAATTTTCCCTCCAGCGGCAAATACTGCCGGAAAAGGAGGGCGCTTATTCATGGCAACGGCATTTTTCCGCACCGTCATTCTTTATCTCCTGCTGATTGCAGGACTTCGCATCACCGGCAAGCGTCAGATCGGAGAACTGGAGCCCATCGAGCTGGTGCTGACCATGCTTCTCAGCGATCTGGCCTCCGTCCCCATGCAGGATTTCGGCATCCCTCTGGTTAACGGCATCGTCCCCATCGTCACGCTGCTGTCGCTGTCCATGCTGCTCAGCTATGGAAGTCTCCGCAGCGTCCGCTTCCGCACGCTTCTGTGCGGGGAGCCGACCCTGATCATCCGCAGCGGCCACATCCTGCAGGACGCCATGCGCCGTAACCGACTGACGGTGGATGAACTGCTGGAGGCTCTGCGGGGACAGGGCATCTCCGATCTGCAGGAGGTGAAGTACGCTGTGCTGGAGACCAGCGGTCAGTTGTCCGTCCTGCCACGGGCGGACTGCCAGCCGGTGACGCCCCGACAGCTGTCTCTCCAGCCGGAGGATCCACAGACCCTGCCCACCGTGGTCATCAGCGACGGCCGCCTGCTGCGCCGCAGCATGGAGCGGCTGGGGCTGGACGATGGGTGGCTTCAGGCCCGGCTTCGGGACGCCGGGGTCCGGTCACCCCGTGAGGTGTTCCTGCTGTCGGTGGATGAGGCGGGCAACGTGGTATGCCTGCCCAAGGAGGGGAAGGCATGAGACGTGCGCTGATCCTGCCGACGGTGACGATCCTTCTGCTGCTGGGACTGTGCATCGCCAACGGGCTTTTGCTGCGGCAGCACACGGACCGGTGGTCCGGCATGGCTGCCGAGACCGCCCGATACGCCCGGTCGGAGCGCTGGCCGGAGGCCCGCCGGGAACTGGACGCTCTGGCGGCAGACTGGGACGAAGCCCAGATCTATCTGCATATCGTGGTACACCACAGCACCTTAGGAGAGGTGCAGACGCTGCTGACCCGCTGCCGTACCCTGTGCGATACCGGGGACTCACAGGCTCTGCTGCCGGAGCTGGCAGAGCTGGAATGTCAGCTGGATGCGCTGGATGAGTTGGAGCGCATCAGTGTCCGGAATATCCTGTGATCACTTCTCGCTGAGGAGCTTATTCAGCTCACTCATGAAGGTGTTGATGTCCTTGAACTGACGATACACCGAGGCAAAGCGCACATAGGCTACCTCGTCGGCCTTTTTCAGTTTCTCCATGACCTTCTCGCCGATGATCTCGGTGCTGACCTCCCGCTCCAGAGAGTTCTGCACCTCCTGCTCGATCTCACTGGCCATGCGTTCCATGTCCGCCACCGGCACCGGCCGCTTCTCGCAGGAGCGCTGGATGCCCCGAAGGATCTTGCTGCGGTCAAAGCTCTGGCGGCTGCCGTCCTTCTTGATGACCACCATGGGCAGGCTCTCCACCGTCTCGTAGGTGGTGAAACGCTTCTCGCAGGACAGGCACTCCCGCCTGCGGCGAATGCTGCTGCCCTCGTCGGCGGGCCGTGAATCCACGACCTTACTCTCCCGGAATCCGCAATAGGGACATCTCATATGCTTCCGCCTCCCGTTTTTCGGCGGATAATCCGCCAGTTTGGGAGTAGTATACCACATTCCTACAAGATATGGTAGCGTAAATGTAAATTTTTTTATGTCTCCCGGTCCTCCAGTGCAAAAATGGCCCACTCCCGGCCCCGGAGGGTTCGGACACTGGCCAGACAGAACAGCCCCGTCAGTGGGAAGGGGCCGTCCTCCCGGAAGGGCAGGGCCAGATACCGCCGCCGCCCGACCCGGCGGCACAGAGCGCCCTCCGGCAGTGCCAGTCCGGGAAACTCTCCGGCCCATACGGGACGCCAATCCTCCGGGGCGGATACCGGCTCCGCTGCCCCGCCCAGCAGCGCTCCCAGCCCCTCCGTCAGCTGCCGGGAGAATCGCCGCTGGAGGATACCCTGCCCGCCCTCGGCGCAGCCCAGCAGCAGCCGGTTCTGACGGCCCACAGCGTAGAGCCGCCACAGGCCCTCCGTCAGCCGGTATTCTGCCCGGAAGCAGGTGTCTGCTCCCTCCGGCGCCGCCGTCAGGCGGCCTACCTCCTGTGCGCCCCAGCGCAGGGTGGTTCGATTTTCCATGGTGACCTCCTTTCAGTGGAGCATTTTGCATAAGGAACGTGCCTCCGGCGGCCCACTTTTCCCAGCAGCTGGAAAAGTGGGCAAAAGAGCCGCCAGACACCGATGGTTTCTGGACTTCCTTTGCCTTCAAGAGTTTCATTCGATAGGGGACGTAAGGGGAATTGACGCAGCAACAGACCCGCTGCCGCTCCCACTCTGATGACGGGACCTGTGCGTCTACCGCTAAGAAATGCGGATTCCCACGACCAGTTTGCGGACTGGTTTCGGAATGACAGGATGAGAGGTATTTTCCGGCGGGCGAAAGCTGATCTCCCCCACAACAAATAAAAAGGGAGGGCCAGCGCATTCTATGCACTGGCCCTCCCTTTTATGCTCCGTCCGGTATGTAGCGTCATACCAGACGGCTGTTGGACAGTCCGAAGCTCACGGCAATGGCGGCGTCTACCCGCTGCATCACCGTTCCGTCCACCTTACCCATCCGTTCCCGCAGCCGCCGCTTATCCAGCGTACGGATCTGCTCCAACAGGATCACCGAATCCTTGGGCAGGCCGCAGCACTGGGCCGCCACCTCGATATGGGTGGGCAGCTTGGCCTTCCCCGTCTGGGAGGTGATGGCCGCTGCGATGACGGTGGGGCTGTGGCGGTTGCCGGTGTCGTTCTGCACGATGAGCACCGGACGCACGCCACCCTGCTCACTGCCCACCACAGGGCTGAGATCGGCATAGTAGATCTCTCCACGTCTGACATTGGTATCCACAAAGTCCACACTCCGCCGGAAGAAGTACCCGCCGCAGCGGGTCAACTTCATTCTCCCACGCAGCCGCCGGATTTATACGCCGCCGGGGAAAATCCCTGACCGGCGCTGCCCCCGCATCATCCTATGCCTGAGCTGTGCCGGCGGTTCGCACCTTGGCGGAGCGGCGGAGCAGACGCATCAGCAGCGAGACGCAGCACTCCACCACGGCGGCCAGCAGCAGGGAGATAAGGATGGTGCCGCCCACCGCCAGGGGGAAGTAGTTCAGCTGATCCGTCACCGAGGGGACGGTAGATTTCAGCATGGTGTACAGGTAGTTGTCCGGTATCCACGACACCAGATAAGCACCGAGGGTCAGCTTGGAGAGATAGCCGGTAAAACGTGCAATGGAAGTAGGGGGGGTGGAATATCGGATGGAGTTCAGCAGAAGAAATACCAGCACCGTGTCCACCACGTTTTGCAGGCTCCCCCAGTCGCACCAGCTGCCCCAGACGAAGGGGATGCCCTGATTGCGCCAGACGTTGTAGCCGCCGAAGCACAGCACTGCCAGCAGCAGAAGGGTCGCCAGCCGCCCGGTCCGCAGGCGCTTGATGTCCACATGGGCCCGGAGATAGCCTCCTAAAAAGTAATAGGTGATGGGATAGAGCCGCTGCCACCAGTCCGGCACCAGCTGGTCATAGGAGGTGCTGAGCCACGGATGCAGCAGGGTCTCGGCACTATGCAGATTGTAGATATTGACCATACCGGGCAGCACGGTCAGTACCAACAGCACCGCCAGCAGGGCCCGCCGGGCGGCGGGGGTGGCGAGACTCTGCCACAGGGCGTTGAGAAACGGCGTCAGAAGCAGCAGCCCGAAGTACATATTCATGTACCACGAATACTGCTGGAAGCTCAGCAGATTCTTCACGGCGCTGCGGATGGTCTGCTCCTCTCCCAGCCATAGCACCCGATACAGCAGGATGACCCCGGTGGAGAGGGCGTAGGTGAGGAAAATGGGGAGAAGCTTTTTGTAATACCCCAGCAGACCGGGGCGGGTCAGAGGGATGTGCTTTCCCGCAGAGAGGTAGCCGGAGAGCAGCATATACAGGGGGACGCAGACCATAAAGGCGGTACGCATGACGGTCATCAGCGCCATGCGGGGGCCGACGATGGCCGTGTCATAGTAGGTGGAATTCAGAAAGAAATGGACAGACGGGACGGCCAGAAAGGCCAGGATCCTGGTCAGATCCAGGCCAATATCCCGCTGTGTGCCGTTAGCAGCAGACATGATGTTCTCCTTACGGTTGAAAATGTGAGATTCCGGGTGAAGGATCTATCGGATGGGGGAGAAGGGCTGGCTGATCTCCACGCTGCCCAAGGAGGAGGCTACCTCGCCGTCCAGCAGAAGCTGTATCTGCCGGACACCACGGGCAGAGCACAGGGAATTCACCAAGCCCTGCACCATGCGCTGCTGCTCCGTCTCGTCCTCCGGCATCAGGTACTGATCCCCCTTGGGGAGGTTCAGGTAGCAGATGCCGCCCTCGGTGCGTACCGTCAGCACCGCAAAGCCGGTGGGCAGCAGGGGAGACAGGCTCTCACTCTCCGGCCCGGCCTTCAGGGCCGACAGGATCACCTCCGCCTGACTTTCGCCCTCGTAGACCGTCAGCAGGCGCTCCTCCGCCGTTAGCTCTCCAGTCTCCCGATCCGGGAAGTAGAGCCGCAGGGAGAGGTTCTGCACCACGTCATCCTGACTGGTCATCAGCACGTCCCCGGCCAGAAAGATGTTGCTGTCCCGGTAGATAAGCTCCGTGCCGTTGACGGTGATGCGGACGGAGTAGATGCCCACGATCTGGGACAGGGACAGGGTTACGCAGTAGTCGGCAATGGTGAGCTCCATGCCGGACAGCTGGCCGTAGGCGCTGGAGAAATCCACCCACGCAGCGCCGGCGGAAACCTGACAAGCCAGTAGCCGGGTGCTGGCAGGGATGGGACTTTCCAGACTGCCGTCGGCGCTGTCCTCCAGCAGAAGGGATACCACCCGGCGCACCTGCTGCTCGGCGGGGAGAGTGCTGTTGGCGGCCCAATCGACACTGCGGCTGACGATGGCATCGCCGCCGGGGGAGCCGCCGGAGGGGGCGGGATAATACAGCAGTAGGTGAGGACCGTCAGAGGAGGAGCCGCCGCAGCCGGTGAGGGCCAGCAGCGCAAAAAATGTCAGCAGAGCTGCGAGAAGCCGCTTCATGTGCTCCCTCCTTCCTCTGTGACCTGGGGCAGACGGACGGTGAAGAGGGTACCCTGTCCTGCGGGGCGGTGGGCCACGGACACCGTGCCGCCCCGGCGGCGCACCGTATCGCTGACGATGCTCAGGCCCAGACCGGTGCCGCCCACCTCACGGGAGCGGGCCTTGTCCACCCGGTAAAAGCGCTCGAAAATGTGGGGCATATCCTCGTCGGAGATCCCGACGCCGTTGTCCTCCACCCGGATCACCACGTCTCCGCCCTCCACCGTCAGAGCGGTGTGGACAAAGCCCATGTGGCCGGAATATTTGATGCCGTTTTCCATAAGGTTATATAGAATTTGGTGCAGATCGTCCTCGGTGGCCAGCACCACGGCGGACTCGTCCGCCTCGTAGGAGAGAGTGGTCTCCTGCTCCCGTGCCACCACCGCCAGCATCCGTACCACCCGGCGCAGCACCGGGGCCACCGCCACCGGCGCAGGCTCGGCGGCGGCTCCGCTGTCCAGCCGGGTCAGGCGCAGCAGATCCTCGGTGATACGGGTCAGACGCTGAGCCTCCTCGCCGATGTCCGCCACAAATTCCCGTGTGGTCTCAGCGTTCATGTCGTCGGTCTGAAGAATGGAGTCCGTCAGCAGGCGGATACCCGCCAGCGGCGTTTTCAGCTCGTGGCTGGCATCGGAGACAAACTGGCGGCGGGCGCTCTCCGTGCGCTGGAGACGGTCAGTGAGGCTGTTGAACTCCGCTGCCAGCTGGGCGATCTCGTCGGAGCCAGTCACCTTGGCCCGGTGACTGTAAGCACCCTCCCGCACCTGACGGATGGCCTGCAGCAGGTCGCTGATGCGGCGGGTGAACATCCGGGAGAGCAGAGCACTGAGGAACAGCACGAACAGGGCCACCAGAAGAGAGATGCGCATGATATTGGTCTGGAAGCTCCGCAGCAACTCCGCCTGTACGGTGTCGTACTCGTAGGCGTAGACCGCTCCCACGATCTGGTTGTGGTACACCACCGGGGAGGCACCCCGGCTCAGGAATGCCTCGCCGTCGTAGCGGCAGTAAAAGGTGTCGTTGCCCCGCAGGGCCTGTGCGATCTCCGTATAAAAGGCGTAGAGTCCACGGGCGTTGTCCCCCTCACGGGTGTCATAGAGGATGCGCCCGGCGGTGTCCGTGACCAGCACACGGGAGACGCCGGTCTCCTCCACGGCGGACATAGCCTGGGCCACGTTGTCCTCCGTCAGGTCGGCCAGACCTGACAGGGCCGCCTCGGCGATCTTGACGCTGCCGACCATGGCGGTTTGCTTGGTGCGGAATACCAGATTCTGGGACACCAGAAGGGGGTAGGTATTCAGCAGCAGCAGCACCGCCAGAATTACCAGAATATAGCTCAGGCCGAACTTAAATTGTAGGCTGATCTTCCCCGGCAAAATAGTAACCCACTCCCCACTTGGTGATGATATAGGCGGGTTCCGCCGGAACACGCTCCAGCTTCTCCCGCAGGCGGCGGATGTGGACATCCACCGTGCGATAGTCCCCGGCGTAGGAGTAGCCCCACACCAGATCCATCAGGCTTTCTCGGCTGTATACCCGCCGGGGATTTTTCATCAGCAGCTCCACCAGATCGTACTCCTTGGCGGTGAGGTCGATGGCCTTGCCGTCCCGGATGGCTACCCGCTGGCGGGTGTCCAGCGTCAGGTCACCCACCGTCAGCAGCTCCGGATCCGGCTGGGCTGCCGGACGGCTCTGGCCGGAGGAGCGCCGCAGCAACGCCCGGATGCGGGCCTTCAGCTCCAGAATGTTGAAGGGCTTGGTGACATAGTCATCGGCCCCGCAGGCAAAGCCCATGATCTTGTCGGCGTCCTCGCTGCGGGCGGTGAGCATGATGATGGGAACGTCGGAAAATTCCCGTATCTTCATGCAGGCCTCGCTGCCGGAGAGGCCGGGCATCATCAGGTCCAGAATGATGAGGTCCAGCGTCTCCTGACGGGCCAGCTCCACGGCGGAGGCACCGTCGTAGGCGGTGAGGACCTGGTAGCCCTCGTTCTCCAGATTGAATTTGATGCCCTTGACCAAGAGCTTTTCGTCGTCTACTACCAGTATTTTCATGTATCGTCCTCCACGGTGATCTGCTGCCGGATGGTTTCAAAAATGCCCTCACCGATGCCGTTGACATCCATGATGGACTCGATATCGGCAAAGGGGCCGTGCTCCTCCCGATAGGCCACGATGCGCTGGGCCAGTGTGGGCCCGATGCCGTCCAGCGCTTCCAGTTGGGCGGCGTCGGCGGTGTTGATGTTCACCTTGCCGGGGACGGCGGGAGGATCGGGAGCCTCCGGCTCCTGCGCTGTATACTGGGGCGTGACGGTGTAGTCCCCGCCGCCGGCGCTGCGGTGGTCGGTGAAATACAGCAGCGCCAGACACAGAAGGAAGATGGCCGTCAGAAGCAGCAGATATTTTTCTGTTTTTGTGATCTTTCCCATTTTTCCGCAGTTGACTCCCGGTCGATTTTTGTTATAATAAGAGGAAAGCGACCCTGCGGCCGGGAGGGGGGCTGCCCCGCTGACGGCCGCTGATACCGGCGGAGAGCATGAGGGCCGGCTCCTGCTTACGGATGGTAGATAGACTCATTATAGCATAGATGGAGAAAAATTACTATGAAAATTCGCCGTATTCTATCTGTTTTTTTGCTGACCGTGCTGATGGTCAGTCTGATGCTGACCCCGCAGGCCTACGCCATGCCTGCGCTGGAGATCAAGGCCAAGGCGGCCGTACTGGTGGACGCCGATGAGGGGCGGATCATCTTTGGGCAGAATGAGCAGGAGAGGGAGTACCCCGCCAGCATCACCAAGGTGATGACGGCCCTGCTGACGCTGGAGGCCGTGGACGCCGGGAAGCTGTCTCTGGACCAGCCCATCACCGCATCGGCGGTGGTGAACGATCAGGACCCGGAGGGCAGCTCCGCCGGCATCGAGGAGGGCGAGGTGCTGACGGTGGAACAGCTGCTGTACTGCCTGCTGCTGGTGTCCGCCAACGAGGCGGCGGACATTCTGGCGGAGACGGTATCCGGCTCCCGTGAGGCCTTTGTGGAGCTGCTGAACCAGCGGGCGCAGGAGCTGGGCTGCACCGGCACCCACTTTGCCAACACCAACGGCCTGCACGATGTGAACCACTATACCACCGCCTACGATATCTATCTGTTCTTCCGGGAGGCCATGAAGCATGAGACCTTCATGACCATCACCGGCTCCGTGGCCTATGAGGTGCCGGCCACCAACAAGTCCGAGGCACGGGAGCTGCACACCACCAACTCGCTGCTCTCCAACTGGCGTATTCTGGATTATCTCTATGACGGGGTGGACTGCGGCAAGACCGGCTCCACGCCGGAGGCGGGGTACTGTCTGGTGTCCAGCTGCCTGCGGGACGGCAAGCGGCTGGTGGCGGTGGTGCTGGGCGCCGAGGGCGAGGGAACTCATATCGAGAGCTTTTCCGAGAGCGCACGGCTCTATGACTACGGCTACAACAACTTCAGCAAGCAGCTGGTGGTCTCCACGGAGGACGTGTTCCGCCAGCCGGTGGCCCTGTCCAAGGAGACGGACTGCGTGATGCTCTATCCGGCGGAGAACGCCGAGGCGTTCCTGCCCTCCGACGTGACGAAGGATCAGCTGGAGCAGACGGTGACGCTGAAAAATGAGGTGGCGGATGCTCCCATCACCCGGGGGCAGGAGATGGGGACCCTGACCATCTCCTACAACGGGCAGGTGTGCGTCACGGTGCCGCTGCTGGCGCAGGCGGACGTCAGCGCCTCCCGGTTTTTGGTGGCCAAGGCGGCGGTGGAGGAGTTCCTCTCCCGCACCATTGTGAAGGTGGCGCTGGTGGTACTGGTGCTGCTGGTGATCCTGCTGGTGCTTTGGGCGAAGGTGTTCCGCCGCAACCGGCGCTACGGCAGCCGCAGCGGCAGACGGTATCGGAGCAGCTCCTACCGGGGCGGCAGAAGAGGACGCTGAAAAACGATAGACGGGCGGGTCTGCCCTGTGGGGCAGGCCCGCTTTTTATAAGCGGAGGTGTATGGTATGGCGGAGGAGCTGCGGATCCTCTATGAGGATCCCTATCTGGTGGTGTGCGTGAAGCCGGTGGGGGTGCTGTCGGAGGACAGCGAGAGCGGGCGATCCCTGCCACGGATGCTGGCGGAGCACTACCGGCAGGCGGGAAAGCCCGACTATATCGCCACGGTGCATCGGCTGGACAAGATCGTGGGAGGAGTGATGGTGCTGTCCCGGCGGCGGGAGGTCACGGGCAGGCTGACGGCGGCCATAGCCGCTCATGAGATCACCAAGGAGTATCTGGCGGTGCTGCGGGGGCATCCCCGGGAGCCGGCCGCCACGCTGACGGATCTGCTGTTCCGGGACGCCTCCCACAACAAGAGCTATGTGGTGAAGCGGATGCGTAAGGGCGTCCGGGAGGCCCGGCTCTCCTATGAGGAGGTGGGGCGCACGGAGGAGCTGTCGCTGGTGCGGGTGCAGCTCTATACGGGGCGTACCCATCAGATCCGGGTGCAGTTCGCCTCCCGTGGGCTGCCGCTGCTGGGGGATATCCGCTACGGCAGCAAGGATCCCGGATGTACGGCGGCGCTGTGGTCGTATCATCTGGGCTTCCGGCATCCCGTCACCGGGAAGCCGGTGGATGTGACGTGTCCGCCGCCGCAGGCGTATCCGTGGGATTTGTTTGGCGGGGTAAAATGACAGAGAACACCGGCGGTCTGTGGGGCCGTCGGTGCTTTTGCGTGGTTGCCAATCGGAGACGGATGTGGTAGAATCCGGGGAGAAGAATCGCTGCGAGAGGGGGAGCGCCATGCAGGAGCTGATAAGCGCACTGACGGCCCATGAGGAGGAATGCTCACGGGAGTTTGAGGCAGATCTGTCCGCCTTCTGCACCCGGCATATGGACGCCCAGCTGGTGCAGCAGCTGCGGCAGCTGGTGGCGGAGGGGGAGGAGGATCTGGCCTACCGGGCCTTCTATGCTCTGACCATCATCTACCGCAATCGGAAGGACTATCAGCAGCTGCAGGCGCTGTTCGAGGAGAATCCACACTTTGCGGGACACCCCTCCTATCACCATCTGCTGATTTTGTTCCAGCTGGAGGCGGAGACCTTCTTCGATGCGCTGGAGCTGCTGGAGTTGGCCCGTGAGGACGCACGGCAGCACCGGGACAATGCAGGGTATCTGCATCTGTTTGCCCATCTGTTCGTCTACACCTGCGAAAAGAGCCGGGGAGAGATGCGGGAGCAGGTACGCAGAGAGTACTACGACGACGTGGAGCGGGCGGTGGAGGATGCCATCCGGCTGGACCCGGCCTATGCCAAGTTCTACTGCACCAAGGCCCGTGTGGTGGCCCAGCGGGGCCGCTACGCCGAGGCGTACAGCCTTATCAACAAGGCCGTTGCCACGGAGAGCTCCGCCCGGAAGGACTACGCCCTGCGGCTGCTGGACTATCGCCACTGCGAGACGGTGATCCTGCTGCAGGAGCAGAGGGAGTACTTCCAAGGGGAGATGGAGAAGCTGCACAGATCTGTGCCGTCCTTGCCTAAGCCCAAGACCTTTGTGCCGGGGCGGGGGCCGAAGGCCTATGAGGGTGCAGAGCCTTACTGCTTCGTCAGCTATGCCCACGTCAACAGCGACCGGGTGTACCCCATAGTGGAGCAGCTGATGCAGCGGGGCATCCGGCTGTGGTACGACGACGGCATCGAGGCCGGCAGCGATTTCCGGGAGTTCATCGCAGAGAAGATACGGGATTCGTGGCAGGTGCTGCTGTTTGCCTCCCACGAGTCTATCCAGCCGGGCTTTGTCCGCAATGAGATCAACTATGCCCTGCACTGCGGCAAGCCTATCCTGCGGGTGAATCTGGATGATGTGGAGCTGACGCCGGGCATGGAGCTGAGCCTGGGCGGGATGCAGTATGTGGACGCCACGGAGCCGGACGGCGACTATCTGGAGCGCATTGTCCGGACGCTGCTGGCGGAACGGAAGGAGAAGGCATGAACATCACACAGCAGCTCTGCTGTGCCGGTGCAGTGGAGAATCAGGACTATATCCGGCTGGGAGAGGACATCGCCATGGTGATGGACGGCTCCACACCGCTGGTGAAGGATCCCCATGTGCCGGAGGTACGGGAGTATGTCCGCCTGTTGGCGGATGCCGTGGCCGGTGCAGAGGGGGAGGATCTGCCCCACATGGTGGCGGCGGGCATTGAGACCCTTCGGCGGCGATGCAGTGTTCCGCCGGAGACGGAGGGCGTCTCGGCGGCGCTGGCTATCCTCCGGGAGACGGGGGAGCAGGTGGAGGTATTCGTGCTGGGGGACTGCGCCGCCGGGGTACGCTTCCGGGACGGGCGTGGGCCGGAGTTGGTGTCCCAGGAGGCGGTGAGCCGTCTGGACGGCGCTGTGGTGGCGGAGATGTGCCGTCTGCACCGGGAGCGAGGTATCGACGTCATCGAGGCACGGCAGCTGCCGGAGGTGCAGGAGATGCTGCTGCGGCACCGGCGGATGATGAACCGGCCGGGAGGATACTGGATCGCAGGCTTCGCCCCGGAGGCGGCCCGGCACGGCACGCATCGGGTGTACCGGAGGGAAGAACTCTCCCGAGTGGTGCTGTTCTCCGACGGCTTTTCCGGCCAGCGGAAGGCTCTGCTGGGAGCGGAGGAGCCGTGCTTGCAGGAGCTGTATCGGCAGCTGCGGCAGCGGGAGGCGGCGGACAGCCGCTGCAACCGCTATCCCCGGCTGAAGCCCGGCGACGATGTCAGCGGCATCGTGGCGGTGTTTTGATGGGCCGGGAGCTTTGAACTGAAAAAATGAGAAAAGGCAGCGGGCTTTTGCCCACTGCCTTTGTGTGTGGAGTACCATCGATGAATCAGGCAAACACGCCTGCCGGCGATGGTACTGCGGATACATGAAAGACAGCCCTCCGGCTTTCGCCGGAGGGCTGATCTTATGGCAGATGATCCTGCGGAGACTTAGGGGTCAGCCCTCGTACTTCTCCTTGCGGCTGCGCAGGACCAGTACGGCGGCGCCGGCCAGAGCCATGACAGCGGACATGGTCCACATGGTCACGGTGCTGTTGTCGCCGGTGTTGACGCCGGGCTGCTTATCGCCGCAGCGAGTGCAGGTGCCATCCTTGTAGTCGTGGCCCAGAGCCTTGATGACCTCGCCCTTAGCCAGGACCTTACCGCAGGCGGCGCAGACCGTATCACCGGTGTAGCCGTCCTCGGTGCAGGTGGCGGGCTTGGCGTTCACGACCTTGGTGTCCTGATGGAGGTCAGCGGTGAGATCCTCGGTGACGTCCACAGTCTGATCGTTGATCTCCGTCTGGTGGACGGTGACGGCGGTGGAGGCGTCCACGGCGGTGGGATCGCTGACGGTGAAGGTCAGGGTCGCCGCAGCGGTACCGGCCTTCAGACCGTCCACATCCACATAGCCCAGCGTGACCTTGCCGTCGGCATCCTTGTGAGAGGAGTACTGAGAGGCGAAGGTGACGTCGGCCAGAGTCAGGACGCTGGCGTCATAGTCCACGGTGAAGAGACCGTTGGTGGTGACATCGTCGTTCTTGGGAACCACGGTGACGGTGACGGTCTTTTCATCCTCGGAGACAGTGATGGAGGAAACGGGGGTCGTGGTCTCGGCATCGGCGGGCTTGACAGCACCGGTACCCTCGCCGTTGGCAGTGTTCAGGCTGCCGGTGACGGAGGCAGGAGTCAGGGCCTTGGCCTGCGTCTCCACCATAGCGGAGGCGGCATCCAGAGTCACATCGCCCAGAGCGCTCTTCACGGTGACAGCGTTGTTGCCGGCCTCGCCGGAGGCGGCGGGAACGGCGGAGTACAGAGTGGCAGGCCACACCTCGCTGCCCACGTCGCCCAGCAGGCTGGCATCCCAGTAATGGGTGTCGCCGTCGTCGGTGGAATAGGCCAGACGATAGATGTCGTTGGTCTCGCCGTTGAAGTAGGACAGATACAGCACGTCGCCGCTCTCCTCCTCGGCATAGACCAGAGAGGACATGGAGGAATCGTTCTGGTCGAGGCCGGGATAGCTCAGCTCAGGCAGAGTGGTCTTTTCCACATCGTCCAGAGTGTACAGCTTGACCTCATTGTTGTAGTAGACATATCCCAGCGTCCAGATGTTGCCGGCATCGTCCAGTGCGACAAACACATCTGCGGGGCAAAGGGTGCTGCCGACTCTCACATCATAATAGCCCATGTTGGCAATGGCAGTGAAGAAGTTGGCGTCCTGCGTGGCCAGTGTCTGCTGGAAGCTGTAAGCGCCGGCATCCAGTTCATCGGGATGCTGCAGAGTGGATACATAGTAGCCATAGATCCAAACCATGTTGCTGCCGTTCTGTTCGCCGGAGTACAGGTAGCTGTGAGCGATATCGAACAGGGGGAGATTGCTGCCGTTGCCGCCGTCGATACCGTTCCAAGTGTGCAGGTTCTTGCCGGTGGCCAGATCTACCTCGTGCATATTGTAGCTATCGCCATCCAACAGCAGCAGGGTGTTGTTGTCGTCGTCCAGCGTAGTGGCACTCACGGAACCGGCTTCCAACTCGGGGCCGGCGGTCCAAGTGGCATCGTTGCCCAGATCCCAGGTGAAGAGCTCAGCCTTGCCCTTGGCATCCTGCAGAGCGCCGTTCAGGGTAACCTCCACCGCCTTGACTGTGACCACGCAGGTGGCGCTGACGGAGGGATCCTTCACGGAGGTGGCAGTGATGTTGGCAGTACCCTTGCCCACAGCGGTGACGAGACCATTGTCGCTGACGGTGGCCACGTCGGTGTTGTCGGAGGACCAGGTCACGGTGTCGGGCTGGACGCCGAAGGGCTCCACACTGGCGGTGAGCTTGGCGACGTTGCCCTTGAAGAGGGTCAGGGCCTCGGTGTTGAGCTTCACGGTGACATCACCGGCCAACTCATCGGGGTTCAGGTTCAGCTTGTAGGTGACGTAGTTCTCGGCGTAGTCGTACACCTGCAGCAGCAGATGGGTAGCCGTAGAATCGCCCAGAGACAGGGTGAAGTTCTGGCTGGCACCCTTGGCAGCGCCCTCGGGAGAACCGGCCGCTTTGCTGACGACGCTGCCTTTGTCGTAGTCTAGCAGGGCCACGGCGGACATATACTGGTCGTCGCCGGCGGTGAAGGTCAGGACCTTGTTGCCCTCGGCGTCGGTACCCAGATTCACGTTGGAGACGGTGGGAGCCGTCTTATCCACGACCATGCCATAGTGCATGGTAGCGCCGTCGGACAGAGCATCCCAATCCACGGTGACGTTGCCGTCCTTGTCGTAGCTGGCGTAGTACTCAGGGGCCAGAGTCAAGTCCACATTCAGGTAGGTGCCGTCAGCTGCGTTGGGGGTATCGCCCATGTTCAGGGTGTACCGGGTCATGCTCCAAGTGGCGTCGCTGCTGGAGTAGAAGGCGGAGGAGACCTCTCCCAGATCGCTGCTGGAGAGAACCTTGCCGTTGCCGTCGGTGATGGTCAGGCGGGAAGCAGCGGCGTTGCGGATGGCGGTGAAGGTCATCTTGTAGAAGTTGTTGATCTCCGGATTGATGGCATCACGGGCAGCATCATAGAACTCGTCCAGACCGAAGGGGTTGCCGCCGAAGTAGTAGCCTTTCGTTTCGCCCACGGCCTTGATGGTCAGGGCCTGATTGTTTACGGAATTGTCACCATTATAGACATACATATAGGGGGCGCGGGTCTCCAGACCGTTGGCATAGGCGATATAGCTGCCGATATCGAACATGGAGGAGTCGGTCCAGCTGCCGTAGTAGCCCAACACGGGGATGGAGTGGCTGTCGCCCTGCTCACCCTCGGCGGTGGCGGCCTCGTTAGCGAACACATAGCCCTCCACATAGGTGCCGGTGTTGTCGCTGGCCTTATCGTAGGCATCCAGACCCAGCAGAGTCACATCGGCGGTGACGTGCAGACTGCCGCCGGCGGGGATCACCACGGGAGCAGTACCCAATTCCTTGAAGAACAGGTAAGCATCGTAGGTGTCGATGCCGTTGTCGTTGTCGAAGTCAGCAGCGTCCTTGTGCGCAATGTCGGCACGCACGCCGGTGACATAGTCCAGCAGAGCCTGACCGTCATCGGCATCGACCTTACCGTCGCCGTTAAAGTCACAATCTTTCAGTGTATCGTTCAGGAAAGCAGCGTATTCGCCGTCCACGGTCCACTTGACGTTGGAGGCCACGGGGTCGGTCCAGGTGTACTCGAAGTTCACACCATCGGAGGACATCAGACTCTGCGTGAAGAAGTCGGCGCTCAGGTCGAAGTAAGCAGCCTTGTCCTCCAGATTGTGGATGGTGAAGCCGAAGGAGTACTTGCCGGTGCGGGCGGGATCGTCGCCCAGCTCCACCTTGACCTTGCCGTCGGCAGCGCCGGCGTTGGCGCCCTCATCCATCAGGATGTAGGTGCCGGAGGTAACGGCATTGGCCACGTTGGCCAGACCGGCACCCTGACGCAGCACGGGATAGTAGCCGTCGCCGTCCTTACCGTAATCCTCCACCATGGGCTCGGCGGTGGACATCAGCAGGGACTGAGCCAGCTGACGGGTGGTGAGACCGGTCTGCTCGGTGAGATCATTCTCACGGATGTACTGAGCCACCAGAGCGGCCATACCGGTGATCTGAGGAGCGGCCATGGAGGTGCCGGACATATTCTGATAGGTACCGCCGTCCTTCAGGGAGTAGATGTTGCCGCCAGGGGCGGTGATCTCGGGCTTCATCTCCAGAGAACCGGGAACGCCCCAGCTGGAGAAGCTGCTCATGGTGTAGTAGTCGGCGGAGGCATGGTTGACAGCGGCGGAAGCACCCACGGTCATGGTGCCGGTGTAGTACACAAGACCGGAATCGGTGGTGTGCTTCTCGGAGCTGGCCTTGATGTACTCGCCGTCGGCCTGCAGTATGGAGACATAGGGGGCCGTGTAGTTATAGCCGTCGGTAGCCATGCTGATGGTGCCGGCCTCGTTGTTGGCCACGATCAGGGCAATGGCACCGTTGGAGATGGCGTTGTTGCCCTTATCGGTGAAGGCGATGGAGCCACGGTTGCAGATGGCGATCTTACCGGAGAGGATATCCTTCACGGCGGCAAAATCCTCGGCATTACCGGCGGTGTCCACATACACGAACTGCTGCTCACCGGCCAGAGTCGTCAGAGCCTGGATGGGAGCGCTGGTGCTGTCGGTGTAGAAGAGCTTCTTGCCGGCCACTTCCACGTAATCACCGGTGCCGCCCACGTTATCTACGGAGGCAACGCCCAGAGAGTTGGTGTAGGAGCCGGGGGAGCCGGTGGTGGTCCAGCTGTTGCTCTCGGCATAGGGATACTGGTTGGCAGTGTTCTCGAACCAGTTGCCGGAGTTACCGGCGGAGATGGACACCACGGTGCCGCTATTGGTGATGTTCTCCATGATGGCCTGATAGGCAGCATAGGAGTTGCGGGAGGTGCCGGGGTTGCTGCTGCCCAGAGACAGGTTCACGGAATCAGCGCCCAGCAGGATGGCGTCCTCGATGGCGACCATATAGTCGGAGTCACGAGCGCCGCCGTTGGTGCCGAATACCTTCATAACGAACACCTGAGCATCCGGAGCCACACCCTGCGTCAGGGCGGTATCCAGAGCGGGGGAGAAGGAGCCGTCCTCGTTCTTGATGAAGCGGTTGCCGGCGGCAATGCCGGTGACGTGGGAGCCATGGTCGCCTTGCTTGTCGTTGGCGTGGGTGATATCCAGATCGTCATCCACGTAGTTGAAGCCGTAGGGGATCTTGGCGTTGACGTACAGCTGATCAGCGGTGACACCGGGCATCTTCTTGGAGGCGTTCAGCTGCTCCAGAACGGTATCCGTCAGATCAGCAGCGGTCATCAGCGTGGCGCCGCTGTCCTTCACGGCATAGGTGAAGGCATCGGGATCCAGAGAGGGATGGTCGGTGTCAGCACCGGTATCGATGATGGCCACCTTGGAGCCGGCGCCGGTATAACCGTCCGCCCAGGCCACATGGGAGCCGATCATGCTGCCGGAGGTGGCCATGTTAGGATCGGTGGTCTCATTGTCCTTCACCACGCAGGGCTCGTAGCGGGTCTCAATGAGCACGGCCTCGACGCCGGAGATCTTCTCGATCTTTTCGATCTGGCCGTATTCCACATTGGCGGAGATGATGTTGGCCGCCAGAGTCAGGTTCCAGACCACGTCCAGAGCCTCACCGTCCAGAGCCTTTTTGGAGATGGTCTTAGCCATCTTCTCCTGCTTGGTCTCCAGCTTCTGGCGGTACTTCATGGCCGCAGAATTGGTAGCGATATCCTCGCTGGAGTAACCCTTCGCCAGCGTGGAGGCATCTTTCAGAACGATGGAGACACGGACTACGTCGGTGTCTGCATATTCCGGAGTGTCTTGCGCCACCTTCTCAGCGTTGTTCTTATCCAAACGCAGATCGGTGGAACGGTTGTCGATCTTTTCCCAGGTGAGGCCGTTGCCGGTACCGCTGGAAGGCGTCTTGGCGGCGGCCCAAGTGGGCGTGACCAGACTCAGGCTCAGAACCAGAGCCAGCAGCACGGACAATGCCCGCTTGATGGGCTTGGCGTGTTTCATAAGCGCACTCTCTCTTTCCCCGGCGTCAGCCGGTTAGAATTGACCATACGGTGTGCCGGAAGCGGCTGCCCTGCTGCATACCGAGCAAGTATGGTTTTGCCAATCATAGCACGATTTGGAAGAGATTGCAATTCTTGAGAAATATATTTTGACGAAATTTTTATTGAAAATTTTCTCTTATGCGGGCATATTTTTGCCGAATTTAACAGTTTTTTCAAAAATGGAATGCCGAATCGATTCACCGAATGACTTACTGCACGAAGAGGAATGTGCGTGACAGGAGGACAAAGATGAGAAATGTCCGGGAAATGGGCTATATAAAGGGTTAGCGAGGGCTAACCAAGGGCGTATGGAGGCGGGGGCGTCTGCCGGAGACGGACAGGGGTAGTAAAAGCGCCAGCCGACTTGGCAGAAATACCGTTGATGCTCTTTCCGCTTGCCGGAAATTGAAGGGCTATAACGGCGATGTGTATTTTCAAAATGCTGACACATTCTTTCTGATGCCGAATCTACGCTGGCACTTGAGATCAGTACAGGTGTCGACCAAGGGGATAATGAGGATCGAGCAGCCAGTATTCACTGGAGGATCAATCGTGGACTTGAGGACGGCACCTCTGGTTATTGCACTTGGCCATTCTTTGGCTACCGCCGGGACGTTGACGGTGACCTCTCTATCTGTGAGGATGAGGCTATCGTAGTCCGAAAGATATTTTCTATGGATGTATTTCCCGTTAACTGGGACAGCGTTCCCGAGGTGATGAACAAGGAGCAATTCTTCCGCATCTGCCACATCAGCAAGTCCACGGCGCTGCATCTGCTCAAATCCCTGACCTTCCGCTCCATCACCCGCAAAAGCCTCTGGCATATCCAGACGCTGAATGAGTTCAGCAGGAAGATGAGGCGTAGAAAATAAAACTTAATATATTTCTGCATCTCCTTTGTGTTTGATAGCCACAAAGGAGATGATTTTTTATAAAATACTTGCATTGTTTTCGTGATCTAGGTATAATGAATATGCTTGAGGGCGTAATACATTAAATTTGAAACATTGTATCTTAGTGTTTATTCCTGTTTATGAAAGTGAACCCGAGTAAACAAACGGAAACAAAGAATTAAATTTAATGATATATGTCTGGCATTGTCTTTCCTATTCTCACAGGGAAAGTGTTTTTGTCAGGCTATTATTATGCCTTTTGGTAAAATACATTACCGAAAGGATTTTTTATTATGGAAAAAGAATTAGTATGGAAAATGGTGCAGGGACAAATCGGGTATGATTTTAAAAATCTTGATTTGTTGCAGCAAGCTTTCACTCGTCGCTCATATACTGCAGAGAACGGCGGTGAAAACAATGAGGTGCTCGAGTTCATTGGAGACAAAGCACTTGATTTTATGGTTGTTAAACTGCTTATTCAGAAGTACGGGTATTTAGCAAATGGGGATCCGATTGACGGAACAAAGATTTCTGTTTGGGAACAAGAATTCAAACGTAATCAAGAGGGTTACGAAGCGCCGGCAGTAAATAGTTTCGGCTGTGACTATGACGAAGATAACTTATCTAAAATCAAAAGTCGAATGGTGAATAAAAAAGCGTTGGCTCGCCGAATGGATGAACTTGGTTTTTCCGAACATCTTATTATGGGTAAGGGCGATATACAGAATAATATCAACCAAGAAGATTCTGTGAAAGAGGATTTGTTTGAAGCAATTATCGGAGCTGTTGCAATCGATTCAGGATGGAATCTGAAAGACTTGCAAAAAACGGTTGAAGCAATGCTTGTTCCCGAAGACTTCCTAATTGATGATACCGACACCAATTATGTGCGACTGATTCAGGAATGGGAAATGAACGAGAAAGGGTGCATTCCTTGGTACAAATATAAAGAAGCATCTTACACATCGACCTGGTATTTAAAAGAGAGTAACACTATATATCAAGACTTTCCGTTAGGCTACAACTATTCTAAACTAAAATATCATTGTTACCTTAAATTGCTTAATTCTCTACCGGTGTTTTGCGGCTTCGGTGTGTCTATCCGTGGGGCGAGAATGGCTGCTTGCAAATTAGCGTATGAGTATTTAGAGAGAAATGATATGCTTCCATCTATCCGTGACGAAATTGAAAATCCTAACCGTGATGATGCAATTAGCCAACTTGAAACATTGGCACGAAGAGGTTATTTTTCCATTCCTACTTATGAGTTCAAGGAAACATATGATGACAATGGAAACCCCATTTGGAATTGTGAATGTCATATAGCGGAAGAAGATTATTACTTTGATGGGACATCCTCATCAAAAAAAGAGGCAAAGAAAGATTCTGCTTTTAGAATGCTTTTATATGTACTCGGAATGGAGGATGAATAAAAATGGCTAAGTGGTGTTTTAATTATGAGTCCGGCGAATATGAATACATCGAAAGGGATGGCTTCAGTATTGACCGAGGCGAATATGTTTACAATTGGGATGATAGCGAATATCGTCGTGAAGAGGAAGAACACCGTAGTTCTTTATTTGATGATGAAGATGACGACTGACCCCAGATACTAAAACAATACCAATGTGCGATTTGAAAATTCGCATACTCGCACCTGCTTTTCGGTTCTGCTAAACTGTAATCGAAAGGCAGGTGCATTTTGCATTGCAGACCTGCCGGGGAAATTTTAAATGGGAGGAACACATATGGAATCGCTATTTGAGCAGCTGGGCGGCACTTACACAAGGCAGGGCAACTACTGCCTGCCGGATGTTTGCTTACCGCCCGAAGAAGAACGCCCCATTGGCGTTTACGGGCAGCGGCGGCGAGTTTATCTGAAGAAGCATCACCCGATACTGTATTATAACCTGCTGACCGCCGGGGTGCTGGATGGGCACCTCGCAGACATCGAGGAGCAGGCGCAGGAACTCTTTCTTCGGCTGGTAGAACAATACGCAGATGCAGAGGGGGTGACGGAGAGGTTGAAGGCCAGCGAACCGCAGTCGTGGGTGCGGAAGATGAACGGCATCCGACATCGGGCAAACGAGGCCGTGATGCAGGAAATTGTATACGGGTAACGAGCAAGCGGAGGTCGATGGCCTCCGCTTATTTTATATGCAGAAAAAGAACAATGCTGTTTTAAAACGACATTGTTCCGAACTTTGTTGACATTGTTCTTTTATTCGGGTATAATGTACTTGTGATTTTATGCGTGGAGGTATCCCCTATGGCTGAAATG